>VAPA010293966.1_pt1 | contig 16492 bp, 13 predicted proteins | sample 3395041 | NCBI WGS metagenome assembly VAPA01 (sample SAMN08290432, study PRJNA428436) | hydrothermal vent metagenome | isolation source: Deep-sea hydrothermal vent chimney | place: Indian Ocean: Southwest Indian Ridge | depth 1973 m m
CATAACCCAACTAAGGAATATTTCTCCTTATGCCAAAGGATGGGGAGAAATGGAGGACCCGAAATGTACAGCAAAAAAGTAATGGACCATTTTACAAACCCGAGAAACGTGGGCGAAATGCCGGACGCGGACGGTATTGGAGAACAGGGCAATCCGGTTTGCGGAGACGCGATGAAGATATATATCAAGGTAAAGGATAATATAATAACTGACGCGAAATTTCAGACATTCGGCTGCGGCGCGGCAATAGCGGTTTCGAGCATGGTGACGGAAATGGTCAAAGGCAAAACAATAGAAGACGCTATAAAGATCACTAAAGAATCAGTTGCCAGTGAGCTTGACGGTCTGCCCGCGCAGAAAACGCATTGCTCAAACCTTGGAGCTGACGCGCTTCACAAGGCAATAGAGGATTACCGGCAAAAACACGGCAGTTAACTTATAATGAAAACCCTGTCTCTTGGATACTCGCCCTGCCCTAATGATACTTTTATATTCTATGCACTGGTTCACGCTAAAATTGATACAAAAAACCTGCAGTTCAGAGAACTGCTTCTTGATGTTGAGACCCTGAACCAGAAGGCACTGCGTACCGAGCTTGACCTGACCAAAATATCATGGCACGCACTCGGTCATCTTAGAAAGAAATATATCGCCTTAAGAGCAGGCGGCGCACTCGGCAGGGGTTGCGGCCCTCTTGTGATCGCAAAAAAGGGATTTTCTATTAAAGACCTCCGGGATAAAAAAATCGCCATCCCCGGCAGGCTTACTACCGCGTACCTTCTGCTACAGCTCCATAATCCGGCCCTTGTATCTCCTGATATGTCATCGAATATTTATGAAATGCCTTTTCACAAGATCATTGAAGCTGTGGCAAACGATGAAGTCGACGCCGGGCTGATCATACATGAAAGCAGATTTACATATCCCTCATTCGGATTAAAGCAGGTCATTGACCTTGGCCAGTGGTGGGAACAGGAGACCGGGCTCCCTATTCCGCTCGGCTGTATTATCGCGAAACAGTCTCTTGGAAGCGGCCTTCACAAAAAGGTCAACAAGATCATAAGACAAAGCACTGAATACGCCTTAAATAACAGAAACGAACCCATGGAATATATAAAAGAACATTCCCAGGAACTCTCTGATAATGTTATCAAAAACCATATAGACCTCTATGTCAATGACTTCTCCATTGATGCCGGGTATGAGGGAGAAAAGGCAGTAACAGAGCTTTTTTCGCGTGCTGAAAAAGCAGGCATCATTCCAAAGTCAAATGATAATATATTTGCCTGACACTCCACCAAAACGGTAAAATATTATGGCTCTTCCGAGAGTTATGCATGCATTAATGTGTAATAGGATATTGTTAATAAAGTTTGTCATTCAGGTTTGTTAGACGGCGTTGGCAATGCCAGAAAATCATTAAAGCTCTGGGACGCCTGGCTAGACCTTCCGCAATAGTTTATCCTCAACACAAGTTATCGTCTTTAAGTTATAATTCCCTCGTGAAATCCGTACCGCTCGCTGCCATTGATATAGGGACAAATACTTTCAGACTGCTGATAGCAGAGATCCGGCATGATCCTCAGGGCGGCAGTCCTGAAATTGTCGAGATCTTTTCTGACAGGACGATCACCCGCCTGGGCGAAGGCATAGCAGATCACCGCCTGATAAGCAATGCCGCTATTGAAAGAAGCATTGCCGCGCTCAAGCGCTTTGCAGACATCATTGCTGATCATAATGTTTCTTCGATCTCAGCGATAGCTACAAGCGCGCTTAGAGATGCCGGGAATCGGGACGCTTTTCTTAAACAGGCGCTTGAAGAAACAGGACTAAATATAAAAATAGTAAGCGGTGAAGAAGAGGCAAGGATCACATCATCTGGAATGCTCATTGGTCTGGATGTCCCTGAAACTGCCCTGATGGCTGATATCGGAGGCGGTAGCACTGAGCTTATATTCACAAAACAGGGAAAAACATTTTTGGTTAAGAGCCTGAACCTCGGGGTAGTTCACCTTGCTGATAAATATATGAAGGAAGACCCTCCTTTAAAAGATAACTTAAACCGGATGGACAGTGAAATACTGCAAAAAATCACGCCCGCAGTTGATCCTTTCAAAGGCTTATTCTCAAACGACACGGTCTTTATAGGAACTGCGGGCACTGTCACGTCCCTTGCAGCCATGAAGCTGAACCTTGACCGATACGACCACGACAGAATACACAATTCCAGATTAAGCATCGACGACGTAAGGAATATATATAATGATATATCTGCCATAACTGCCCGGGAAAGGGCAAAGTACCATTCACTCGAACCCGGCAGGCTTGACATTATAGTGCCCGGCACGCTTATACTTTTAAAGTTGATAGAGACATTTTATTTTAAAGAAGTTATAGTAAGAGATTACGGTCTAAGAGAAGGGATCATCCTTGAGCTTTTCAATAAAACAAATAAATAACGACAATTCAAAATGACAAAAGCTATAAAAAAAACAAAGCCACAGAAAACAAAAAATACCCGGTCAAGAATGAAAAAGGTAACAAAAAGGCCTGACAGTCTTAAGCCTGTGCCCTTCCGCTTTTGTGCCGGATGCGGACACGGAATACTGCACAGGCTTATCGCCGAGGTAATTGATGAACTCGGTATGAGAGAAAAGACCATTGGTTTTGCACCCGTGGGATGCGCTGTTTTTGCGTACGACTATTTTAATTTTGATGTTATTGAAACACCGCACGGGAGACCGCCCGCAGTGGCAACAGCGATAAAACGGCTTCTGCCTGACAGGCTGGTCTTTACCTATCAGGGAGACGGCGACCTTGCAGCTATTGGAACAGCAGAGATAATTCACGCCGCGGCAAGAGGTGAGAATTTCAGCGTGATATTTCTGAACAATGCCACATACGGCATGACAGGCGGGCAGATGGCTCCCACTACCCTTATCGGACAGGTTACGACTACAACGGTTAAAGGCAGGCATGAAACAGCCGGGCATCCAATTAGGATATCGGAAATGATTGCCACACTTGACGGAGCGGGCTTTATCTGCAGGACATCAATGGATACAGCAAAAGGAGTCCTCGCGACTAAAAAGGCGATTAAAAAAGCCTTTCAGTATCAGCTTGACGGTAAGGGCTTCAACCTGGTCGAAGTGCTGTCACCCTGCCCCACTGACTGGTGGATGAGCGCTGAAGAGTCGATAGTCTGGATGAAAGAGAAAATGATCCCGGCATTTCCGCTTGGTGTGATAAAGGACAGCCTTAATGATAAATGATAAACCGTTTCAGCTGATCATAGCGGGTTTCGGCGGTCAGGGCATACTGTTTGCCGGTAAACTGCTTGCTCAGTCTGCAATGCACGAAGACAGGCATGTGACATGGTTTCCGTCTTACGGAGCTGAAATAAGGGGCGGGACCGCAAACTGCACAGTAATAATCTCAAAAGAGATGATCGGCTCACCCGCTGTACGAAGCCCCAACTTTCTGCTTATTATGAACGAGGCTTCAATGGACAGGTTTGAACCCCTTTTAAAACCAAAGGGAGTGCTTATTATGAACACATCCCTTATTAAAAGGCCTGCCAGACGGACTGATATCAAAACAGTTCAGATAGACGCTACTGACATAGCTAAAAACCTTGGCAGTCAGCAGGCAGCCAATCTGGTAATGCTCGGCGCTCTTATCCGCACCACAGGCGTTATGAAACCTGATACTTTATACAGCGCCATGGAGCAGTTAATACCCGCTCACAGGAAGAAATCAATACCCCTGAACAGACAGGCATTTCAAATGGGGATGGAAAAAATTGCGCGTTAGAAAAGCAACCCTCAATGATGCAAAATCAATTCACTCACTCGTCAATAAGTTTGCCCGCAAAGATGAGATGCTTCCTCGTTCCTTAAACGAGATATACGAAAACATTCGTGATTTTTATGTGTGTGAGAACAACGGAAAGGTCATAGGCGCCTCTGCCCTTCACATACTATGGGAAGACCTTGCTGAGATAAGGTCTATTGCCGTGTTAAAAGACTTTCACGGGAAAGGCGTGGGCAGGAAGCTCATAACACAATGTCTTAAAGAGGCAAAGGGCCTCAGGGTCAAAAAAATATTCGCTCTCACTTACAATACCGAGATATTCAAGAGTTTCGGGTTTAAGGACATAGACAAGAACAAACTTCCCCAAAAGATCTGGGGCGACTGCCTTAAGTGTCCTAAGTTTCCGGACTGCGAAGAAACCGCGGTCATGAAAACCATCCGATAATGAGGGACGTTGTTGCATACTATGCAAAACTAATCGAGTATTTTAACAGTCAGGCAAAAACAGGAAGAGGAAGACCGAAAAAAGATAGGAAACAGGTGTCCGGGACATTAAAAACTACTTGCAAATGATAGTATCATATGATACTATCACAATATGAAGCCGCCATTTACTATCACTTCGAAAATATTAAAATCATGTACAGACATTAGCCGTATAGTAGGACAGTGTGAAGGTCTGAAAATTTCCCCTCCCATGCCGCAACTTCGAAAACAGAACCGCATAAAAACCATTCAATCAAGTTTGGCTATTGAAGGAAACAGACTTTCTGAATCTCAAGTTACGGACCTGATAGATAATAAACGTGTAATTGGCCCGACAAAAGATATTTTGGAGGTAAAAAATGCTATTAAGGCATACGCTTTAATAAAAACATTCGATATTTACAGGTTACAGTCTTTTTTGTTCGTTCATAAAATTATCATGCAGGGACTCATTAAAGATGCCGGCAAATTACGTTCGAAAAATGTAGGAGTGATTAAAGGAAATAAAATAATGCATATGGCCCCTAAATATACTATGGTGCCTAAACTTGTAAACAATTTATTTGATTTCCTGAAAAAAGAAAAAGATACCCATACTTTTATCAAATCCAGCGTTTTCCATTATGAATTGGAATTTATTCATCCTTTTTCCGATGGAAATGGAAGGATAGGAAGACTTTGGCAATCGGCAATTCTTTTAAATGCTTATCCGGTATTTGAATTTGTACCGATTGAATCGTTAATCAAGCGAAAACAAAAAGATTATTATTATGCATTAGAAGCATCGGATAAAAAAGGTGCTTCAACAATTTTTATTGAATTCATGTTAACAATAATCCGAGAGGCTATGGAAGAATTCATTAAAGATATTCGGCCGTCACCTCAGACTTATAAGACAAGATTAGCTTCTGCTCAACAACATTTTAGTAAAACATTTTTTTCACGAAAGGAATATATACAATTTCATAAGAATATTTCTTCAGCAACCGCAAGCCGAGACTTACTGTCTGGAATCAAAAACAAAATATTGCAAAAATCCGGTCAAAAAGCATTGACGCGGTATAAATTTAAATTAAAAAACTTATAACCAGTTAGTGCATAGAATGCGTGCCGGCAGTGCTGATTTTGACTTTGATTAGTTTATGGTTTTCAAATCGGTTCATATGCAGTTTATCTGATCACCAGTTACTGCCATATTAATACTGCTTTCTGACATACGCCTTTTGCCTTAATTCGTCTAAGTGGGCGATAAGCTTTTTATTCACTTCAAGCTCTATCAGGTAAGCCTCTATCTCATCCCTGACTTTATAAATATCACTGCCGTTAAAGTAAGATTTGTTTTCATTATAAAATATTTCTATCTCATCAAACGGGATGCGGATAAAAGCTTTAACCCGCTTCTCTATGTAGTCACTAATAAGGATATTATCTTCATTTTTTTTGCGCGCGGAAAAGATATGTGTTTTCTTGACCTTTTTGGCTTCCCTTAACAGCAGTATTCTGTTTATCATGCCGTCAAGGACTTCTTCCCGGGTTACTTCCATATCAGACATCTGAGCCCTTTGAAATTCAGAGTCTAATTCACTCAGCATAACAACATCGTCATCCACAATAGCTACTACCCTGTCAATGACTTCAGCATAACTAACTTCAGTGGATAGTGAAATGTGAATGGTGAATAGAAAGAAGAAACTAATAAATAATTTTATTATCAAATTTCTCATCGTAGTCTTCAACTGATCACTCATAACTGGTTAGAAGTAGAAATATAATTAATATTTTTTTAAACATTTCACTATTCTCTATTGACTGTTCACGAACTTAGAATGCATGCCCAAAACTGAAATGCAGTTCGCCCGCGCTTTCCCCTTCTTTTTGATCTATTTTGTGGCCGTAATCAAGCCTCAGAGGCCCTACAGGCGTATTGTATCTCAACCCACCCCCTGTTGTATAACGCAGTTCTGAATCCATATCCGATATCTTTGTCCAGACATTCCCTCCGTCAACAAACGCGACAATACCGAAACCCTTACCCAGAGATATTCTCAGCTCCGCGTTTGTAAGAGCGAAAATATTGCCGCCTGTGGGATTGTCAGTGACGCCTTTCGGCCCAAGGGTATCCTGCTTAAAACCCCTTACAGTAGTCCTGCCGCCCAGAAAGAACCTCTCTATTATGGGCAGTTCAGCCTTATCCTCAAAACCTTCAGCTATTCCGCCTTTCAGCGCAAACGCAAAAACAAGGCCTTTTCGCAATTCAAAATACCACGAACTCTGGGCAACAACCTTTATAAACTCTATGTCGGATAAAAGAAGATGTGACGCATACTTTAATACTATTCCTTTAAGAGAACCTGATGTCGGGTCAAAGGGGTTGTCCCGCGTATCGTGATAAAGGGACGGTGAAATACTGCTGATCCCCAATGTACCGGTGTCTTCTTTACTTAAAATTATCCCGGGTTTCACATCAAATGTCTCCACTATCGAATATTCATAACTCAGAATTCCCTTTAAATGCTCGGAGTATTTTTTATCTACGCTAGCCATAAATGATAACCTGTCGAGTTTATATAGCACTTCCTTTGTATCAAGATTTATGGATCTGATATCTTCTTTGGTTAAGGTCACAGTCAGAGGAAGTTCAGGCTTGTTAAAAAGCCACGGCTCCCTGAAATTCAGGATATATCTTTCTTCTATCGAACTCAACTCCGCCCTCAATCCTATCAACCGGTTATATCCTCCGAGGTTGCTGTAGCTGATGTCTATAAACCCCCTGAGACGCTCATAGTCGCCATAACCCGCACCAAATTCAATCGCTCCCGGCCGGCCTTCCTTAAGATCAATAAATATGTCCTGCTTGTGTCCGGTGTCGCGATCTTCAGCGTACCTGCCAAGGTCAGACGTCTCTATCGGCTCGATCTTTATTTCACTGAAAATGCCCAGATTATAGAGACGCTGTCTCGTTTTGAAAATAGCCTCATAATTGTACGGCTCTCCTTCTTTAATTGTCAGTTCCCGCCATATTATCTTTCTTTTGGTCTTCTCATTACCGCGGATAATTACTTTACCAAAAACAAACAGATCGTTCTCCCTGATATTAAAGGTAATTAGCGCGGTCTTGTTCTCAACCTTACTGTCTATTTCAACTTCCGCGTTTATATAGCCAAGACGGCTGTAAACTGACAAAATCCTGTATCTTGCATCGCCGATATCGATCTCGTTATACGGATCATCATTTTCAATCTGAAGCACTCTTTCTATTTCAGAGGTACTGACGGCATTATTGCCGGCAATATTGATCTGCTGTATTGTGATACGGGGTCCCTGCTCAATCTCGTAAACAAGATTCAGTTCAGTTTCATCCTGAAGGAACTCCTCTCTGATGTCAGTCACATCCGCGTAAAGAAAACCAAGGGCCCTATAAAAATTTATGACCGCGTCTTTGCCGGCATCCAGGATATCTCTGTTATAGATCCTATTTTCACTGAACGGGAGAACATCTTTTAATGCCTCAATGGATATTGTCACTCCGTCAAATTTAATTTCTCTGAGCATGACTCTTTTACCTGTAAAGATCAGGAATATTACTCTTACAAGGCCATTCTCTCTTTCAATACCCCCGGATATCTGCGCGTGATAATAACCCTCTCTCTGATAAAGTCTCCGGATCCTGTCGATGGTCTCCTTCAACAGAACTTCACTGACCTCTTCATTCTCCAGGAACGGCACTTCCTTTAGAAGTCTTTTGGCGCTGAAAACCTTCTTGCCCTTGAACACAATCTCAAGTTTCGGCCCCGGATCCACCGGAATCGACAGTTCACCGTCTTTGAATTTATAAGGGCCGACAACGGGCCTGATATGCTTATGTTTTTTTAAGTATTTCTTTAATCTTTCAATATCCTTATCCACTACATCCGTATCATAATAATCTCCTTTCGAAATTTTTATACGGTTTTGAAATTCCTCTGGAATGGATACTTTTTCGATCACCAAAGGCTGTCCTTCATTGATCACAACATCAGTTACTATCTCGCCTGAACCAGGCCGGCTTGATGTTTCTATTTCCACTGTCGTATATGGAAACCCTTTTTTATAATAGAAATATTGGAGCTCAGTCCTGGCTTTTTCAAGCAAGTCCTCTCTAAAATAATCACCCTTCTTAAAAAGGAATGCCCGTCTGATCTTCCTTTTTGACAGCTCCCTGTTCCCGTGTATTTTGATCTTTTTTATAATCGGAATTTCTTTGACTATGTAAGTCAGTTTAACTCCATCCTTATATTTGTCCGCCACTGCCGTAATATCAAGAAATATACCTTTTTTAAACGCCCTCTTTATTCCCTCCCTTAACATATCCCTGTCCAAAGGAATACCGTCATGAAAACAGATTATGTCTATCAGCTCTTCCTTCTTGATCCGCGTAAGGCCTTCAACTTCGATCGCCCTGATAATGCCTTCTGCTTCAGAAGCATGAGTTAAAGCCGGCACCAATAAATGGGAAACCAGCATAAAAAATAAAACAAGCATCAGGCTTTTGATAGTCGTCCTCATTTTTCAGATCTCAACCTTTTTTGTGTTCTATTTAAATTCAAACCTGAATTTAACATCTCCTCCAACGCTCCCTATCTCATCTCTCAGGCCGATAATAGACAGATTATCGTTAATATTGTACTGCAGCTTAATTACATCCAGTTCAGTTGAGCCTACAGAGCTGGAATAGGTCACGAGAACTTTTTCTCCAAGCATACGTTTGCCCACGGTTATTTTTGAACTTATAGCGCCTGTGGATGTTGTATGAGGGTCAACCTCAAATCTCTCAAAACCTGTTATATACTTGAACCTTTCCTCGATAACATCCTGAAGCCTTCCGGTAAGAAATGCCGTGGCCTCCCCGGCTCCGATACCGCTCTCAAGTCCTTCTGAACCCTTGTTGATCTGACCTGACGTCAGCAGACTTAATATTTCTCTGTCGGTCAGGGGCGGATCAGAAAAAAGTGAAAGGGTAAACTTGTCTGCCGGGCCGTCAAGGTTCAGCCTGACTCTATAGCCTTTTGAAGTTGTCTCGGCCTGAATATGGAATATGGGGACAACCCTGCTGGATTCAATGAAATCAACACTGGCATCGATGATCTTAAACTCATTCCCCCTGAAGTAAATAGTGCCTTCACTGGTCTCGACCCTGCCCAGAAGGCCGTATTGGGCGATCTTACCCTGAACATTGAGGTCTATCTTTACAGGCGTCACCGCGATATTATTATCAATAAATATATTATCCTGTCCCTTTATATATATATTCAGGTCTGTTTTGCCGAGAAAAGATGTCTGCTCAAGCGGCACCTCTTTTGTCTGCCGGAGCTTAAGGAGCCAGCTTTTCCATTCGACCCTTTTCCTGTACTCTGCTTTTGTAATAGTTATATCCCCGAGCAGTGTCTGTTTTTTAGGTGATGTTTCAAAAAACAGTTTCCCGTCAAACGCAATATCGACATCATCAACAGGCCTGAGCCGAATCCCTTTGATATCTGAAGACAGAGACAATCTTGTTATGGCCATCCTGTCAAGATGGCCTACTCCGGATAATTTGACCGATCCGCCGGCCAAATCAGCCCTGAATGAATCAAACGTGACCTTGTCCTTGTCAAAGAAGATATCACCGTTAATTGATTCTATTCTGTGAGGCAGTCCATTTATCATAGTGGCGCCGTTCCTGATCTTGACTTCACCCCTCAATTCGGGAGTTCCCCATTTACCGGATATTGCCATCGCGATACTGCCCTGACCCCTAATTTTTTTAAGTGTGCTGGTGACCGCCTGAAGCGGCGTCAGGTCGATATTTCCGTCAATAGTAAAGTTGTAATTCTGTCCTATTTTCGAGTCACCGGCCGCGTTCAAATACCCTTGTCCACCTATGATACCGAAAGACTCTATCCTGAAAGTATCTTCCGCGAGTTCAAGCACTATATCTTCTTTGTTTGTAAAATTATAACCGTACAGACTGAAACTCAATGATTTCAGCCTTGTGCTCATTGAAAACTTACCTTTTTCTCCATTCATTTTGACGTCACCCTGAAGTGAAGCTGAAATATCCCTTGGAACTTCTTTCAGAAAACCCGCTAACAAAAAGTCATATCTCCCGTCATTAAACCGCACATTTGCATTCCACGGTAATGTTTCCGAGAATTGTATATTGGCATCCGCAATTGCCGTACCTTTAAAGAAATCGCCTTTTATCGAAAGTGTTCTGTCTTTCAGGATGCCCTGTATATCCGCCTGTCCGATCCAGGCATCTTCAAAGTAACTCTTAAGAACATTCAACGATAATTGCATTTCCGGATCAGTGAAAGTCCCGGATCCTTTCAGGTCCAGACTGATATCCGCGTCAAACCGGTCTTTCCCCGGAATCTCCAGGTCTCTAAGATAAATGTGTTCTGAAAAGATAGTCATATTAAACCGTTCATCAAAGTATACTGAGCCGCCGGCTTTGAGCACTGATCCTTTTCTGTGCATATATATCTCTGGGAAACTGATCTTATCCTGCGTCAGTTCGGTCTTTATCCGAACAAGATCAACAGGCTGGTTGAAAACCATCCCCTTCATTACAGAAATGTCACCGCTGCCGGTGAATTTTGAAGAATCACCTTCAAAAATCAATTTTCCATTTACTAAACCCGATACAGGAATATCCCTGAAAGCCAAATCTATTAATGAATTTATATCTCCGTCTTTTATTTCCGCGCTGGCTGTATAGTAAGGGTCAGCGAATGAAAAAAGTTCTTTTGCCTTTCTAAAATCAATAGTTCCTTTTACATCATAGACCGCGTTCCCCTTCATGATCTTTAACTCAGGGACTGTCAGAGACTCGACAGCATAAATTATATCTATTGAGGCTTCTTCAAAAGGCTCTCCATACACTGTCCCGCTTCCAACGTCGATCCTGCCGGAAAGGACCGGCGTTTCATTCCGGCCCTCCGCGTGTCCCGTGAATTTAACCTTGGCGTCCAATTCGTCAAAGTGGGGCGCTGAAAGGTCAACAGCATTATCGCTTTCCATTTCCACATTCAGGCTTAGCCTGTCCCTGAGCAGGTCAATGCTTCCATCAAGATACATCCGGGACTCGAGTGTGAACAGGCTTGCCCTTTCAAACATCAAAACACCGTCACTCATGTTAAAGTCAGCTTCAATGGTCCTTAAGCGGTCGGGAAGCATGTTTTCGATATTTTCAGATGTATTGACATAAGTAGCATTCGCAGAGAGCTCCAATTCTCTGTCCGGAACCTGGCTAAGTTTAAAACTGCCGCTTATCTTCCCTGCGGGGAACGGGGATTCCCATGCAATGAACTTAAAGAACTGGGGACTGTTGATGTTCTTCACTAACGCGTCAACATGATAGTCTCCTTCCGGCAGTCGAAGATACGCCTTACCGCTGAGTCCTCCTCCGTAGGTGGCCGCTATAAAATCATTAAGCATGAACCTCTCATTTTCATAACGGATTTCCCCTTTTATGAAATCAAGAGCCAGGGTATCCAGCACGACATTTTCAACTTCAATATCCCCTGCACCTTTTACTTTCGGGAAAACCCCCTGAATCGTTCCGTCAACAGATATCCTACCGAGGATGTTTTCATCAACTTTTAAAAGTTCCATCAATGTTTCAAGATAAAACCAGCCTTTTGTCTTTAGATCGAGTTTTACCTGAGGGCCTGCTGAATTTATTCCTCCTTCATTTGCCTGAACAAAATCCACCGAACCCGACAGAGTCAGTTCCCCGTCCCTGCTCTTTTTCAGACCTAACATCTTTCCTATTGTTTTGACAAATATTTTCGCCTCTCCTGAAAAACCCCCGTGCTTTACTCCTCCTGATGATGACGGATATATCTCACCTTTTACAGTAAAGGAAGACCCGGACGAGAAGATCTTCGCCTTTGATATGCTGAACCTGTCCCCGTCTATTTTCACAATTAGTTTCAGGCCGGCTGAAAGCTCGGGGAAGTCCGGTAATTTTACTGCCAGGTCTTCAATTACCAGATTGACATTAGCCGTTTTCTTATTGATCAGATTAAGAGAAAGACCGCTTCCCCTGGTTGAGATTTTTTTGTCGGAATCACTAAATGTAAACTTTCCATCCGTTAATTTGAGACTTTTCAGGCTGACTTTAAAACCACTTCCTTCCTCTCTGTTTGTGTATTTATCCGTTGAATCCGCGATCCTGTCCAGTGCCGTCCTGTCTGACGTGAGTTCAGGTTCCTTAACAGTCAATCTCCTGATCCTTATTTCTTTTGAAAACAGTCCCATAAGATCGATATATGCCCTCATCTTTGTGACATGAAGCAGTTTATTCCCTTCCTCGTCAAACACCTTAAACCCCTTTGTCTGTAAATAAAACGGGAATAGATTTATGACCGCACTGTCAATGATAATTCTTTCTCCTGTTGCCTGCTCGAGAACCGGAAGCAGGATTCTTTTAATTGAATTTGACAGGTAAGGACCTCTCAGGAGAAAAAACAGAAGTGCGATGATAAAAAACGCGGTAAAGACCATGACCAGGCGTCTTGTCAATTTATTGGGAAACAGTCTTTTTAGCAATTTAATGATCCTTGCTTATCTCTGAACTTCAATAAGCATAGCCCTTCCCGGGCAGCGGGCTTCAAAATCGCATTTATTCATATCTCAGGGCAGTAATAGGGTCAAGATCAGCAGCCTTCTTTGCCGGATAAACTCCGAAAAACACTCCGACACTTGCCGAAAAGAAAAAAGCCAGAAATATTGACCATATATTTACCTGGGTGGGCAGAAAGGTTAAGAAAATTGGAATAATCCAGATTAACGCCAGGCTAAGCATAATGCCTAAAATACCTCCCACAAGGCTCAGCACAGTTGATTCGATCAGAAACTGAAAAAGAATGTCCCTGTTTCTCGCGCCTACTGCTTTTCTCAGGCCGATCTCTCTTGTCCTCTCTTTAACGGAAACAAGCATTATGTTCATAATACCGATACCGCCTACAATCAGAGATATGGCGGCAATACCTGCAAGAACAGATGTCATGATTTTCAATATTTTATCCATGGCATTAAGCATCTCATCCTGACTCAGAATCGTAAAATCCTCTTCACCAGCATGTCTTTTAATAAGTATTTCCCTGATGTCCTTCTTGGCCTCTTCAATGTCACGCTCGCTTCTGACTTTAATAGTAATGTTGAAAAGGCTGTCTGTATCAAAAAGTTCGACCGCCACTTTTGTTGGAATGAATATGATATCGTCAATGTCGAACCCTAGCGTCATTCCCTTGGGTTCCATCAGGCCAATTACCCGGCACTTGCTTTCACCAACCGTTATGCGGACACCCAGCGGATTGGTATTTCCAAGTATGTCCCTCTTAGTCGTTCTTCCCATTACGCACACATGTCTTTTTGAATTGACTTCAGCCGCAGTCATAAATCGCCCTGCATCTATAGTCAGTCCTCTTGCCTTAAAATAATCCTCGGTAACGCCGGCAATATAAGTGTATCTGCTTCGCGCGCCGTATTTGATTAGAGACGTTCCCACAATGACCGGAACGGCATATTCAATATATCTCGAGCGTTTCTGTATCAATACTGCGTCATCATAGACCAGTTTTCTGACTGCTGAAGTACCCATGTGCTGGCCGCCTTCCTTTGACGTTTTTCCTGGAACCACGAACAGAATGTTCGAACCAAGCCCCATGAATTCATTTTGAATATAGTTTCTCGCGCCTTCTCCTATGGAGACAAGAAGTATAACCGCTGTTACTCCTATGATCACACCAAGCACTGTTAAGAAGGCTCTGACCTTGTTGCTCAGGATTGAATCCTTCGATACCCTTATAGTCTCAATTACATCCACTCTCGCACACTCCGTCTTTAATAGTTATTATATGATCCGCTTCTTCTGCAATGGCCATTTCATGCGTTACAAGAATGATCGTAACACCTTCTTCATTCAGCTTTCTGAAAATGCCCATAATTTCGTCACTGGAACGGCTGTCCAGATTCCCCGTAGGCTCATCAGCGAGTATTATAGACGGATTCATAACCAGTGCCCGCGAGATCGCAACCCTTTGCTGTTCTCCGCCGCTAAGTTCGCTCGGCCTGTGTTCAATCCGCTGGCCCATTCCTACTTTGCTCAATACTTCATTCGACTTTTCCCGGCGCTCCGAAACAGACAGTGAACCATACAGCAGCGGGAGTTCGACATTCTTTAACGCGGAGAATCTCGGGAGAAGATTGAACGTCTGAAATACAAAGCCAATTTTCCTGTTTCTTATTTCCGCCAATTCATCATCAGTTTTGGAAGAAATATCAATGCCTTCGAACCGGTAGGTGCCGGCTGACTGTCTGTCAAGGCATCCAAGGATGTTCATAAGGGTAGACTTCCCGGATCCTGACCGCCCCATGATGGCAAGAAAATCGCCTTCACTTACGTTCAGGTCTATGCCTTTTAGAACTTCAAGAGAAACCTCGCCCATCTCATATTGTTTTTTTATACCTCTAAGGTGAATCAATAATTTTCACCCTCACCCCTTCTGCAAAGCCGGGCGTATCAGGAGCTATTATGACTTTTTCTCCCTCTTTCAGACCCGCCTTTATTTCAATAAAATTCCAGTTATAAAGACCAGTTTCTACTTTTCTCTTCTTAACCTTGCCGCCTTCGGAAACGTAGACTATCTTTTCAGTCCCCCTGTCTATTACAGTCTGGGATGGAACAACAAGTGTATTAGCGGCATTTCCAATAACAATTTCTACATCAGCAGACATTCCAGGTTTCAGCACTATCTCATCCTCCGGAAGCGATATCCTGACTTCAAAGGTTTTGGCCTCCTGCCGTGAACCGATAACTATCGGCGATATCTTTATTACTTTTCCGATAAACGTTTTTCCGTAGTAAGCATCCATTGTAATCTGCACCGTCTGATCAAGAGAAACTTTGCCGATATCCGCTTCGTCGATAGGCGCCGATATATATAATTTGTCAGGGTCCACAATTGATGCGATCATAACACCTGAAGTCGCCGTATCCCCTACATCAAGCAGCCTCTCGGCAACTACACCACTTACAGGCGTTTTGATAAATGAGTACTTATACTGAAGCCTGGAGGTTTCAAGAACTGATTTGGCTCTTTCAAGTTCAGCCTCCGCGATGGAGAGTCTTTTCTGTACGTTATCATACTGCTGCTGAGTGACAAGGCCTTCTGTAAAAAGAGCCTTCTTCCGTTCAAATTCAGTCCTGGTATTCGAGAGGTCTACTTCCGCCTTCTTTATATTCGCTTCCGATCGTTTCAGGCTTACCCTGGCATCTGATTTCTCCAGTTCTGCTATAAGACTGCCCGCCTTTACAACATCTCCGGCATCAACATAGAGTTTTTCGATATTTCCCATACGCTGGGCTGTTATACTGACCTCTACTTCCGACTTCACAACACCGGTAGACGTCGCGGTGACAGTGACCTCAATATCCTGTCTTACGACTGAAACACCATTAACAACTACAGGAGTTAAATATTTTTTATAAGCAAGAAACCCGACAATGATAATCAGCAAGACAAGGATCCAGAAACTGAATTTTTTATAAAATGTTTTCAATACATCCTCCTTATTACATATGTAGTGATTATTACTGTAAATACTCAAATATTATAAATATTCTGTGCAACGCACAAGTAATATAATACCTGAATAAAAAGAGATGCGTCAATTTAGGTTTTTAGTGCGTTTGTATTATAATTATGGGCGAAAGTTACTAATTGAAAATTAAGAGTGTAGAGTTGAACTGATCACCGATTACTCATTACTGGTGTTATGGGGGTGTAGCTTCCGCCAGCGGCGAGATCTCGCCCGTCTCATCTCGCTTAGCGCGAATAGACGAGGCGGACAGCTGGCCTATGGTTCATACCGAGGAGAGCGGTCGTATCGACAGGCCGGTATAGTCATTGTTGGTTTTTGGTTGCTGGCTGTCAAACTAATAACCAATAACGAGTAACTGTTTTATCTGGGGGTGTAGCTCAGCTGGGAGAGCGTCTGGTTCGCAATCAGAAGGTCGCCGGTTCGATCCCGGTCACCTCCACCATTTTTGATTTTTAGCGGTCGACGCCGAATCCCTGCGGGACTCGGCGGTCATTTTTGCGATTAGATTCCACGGTTTTTTAAAGTCCACAGACAGGGTGCTCGCCGCAAGGCGGCGGTTCTA
>VAPA010769894.1_pt1 | contig 16480 bp, 17 predicted proteins | sample 3395041 | NCBI WGS metagenome assembly VAPA01 (sample SAMN08290432, study PRJNA428436) | hydrothermal vent metagenome | isolation source: Deep-sea hydrothermal vent chimney | place: Indian Ocean: Southwest Indian Ridge | depth 1973 m m
AAGTCATGGGTCGACCATTTTACAATATGCCCACCATGGCTGCTGCAGTCAAGGCCACTGGTGTAGTGGACATTGACACAGTGATAGGAGAGGTCCTTGAGAGATACCCGGGTAAGATTGGAGAACTGAACAAAGTTGCGATAGAAAGAGCTTGTGAGGAGGCAAAAGTCGGATGAGCGAGAAATACGACGAGATTCCCATTGCTGGCAATATCATCGAACCAGGTAATGCCAAGAAATACCTGACTGGCGGGTGGCGTGCAGAGAAACCAATCCACACTCCAGAAACTTGTCTATGGATCAAGAATGGAACATGTGGTCGATGTTGGATATTTTGCCCAGATATGGCTGTAATCTTGACCGAGAAGACTGGAAAGCGCTCCTATGCTTACAACTACGACTATTGCAAAGGCTGTGGAATTTGTGCAAATGAGTGCCCAACAGATAGCATTCGAATGGAGAATGAGTGAAATGGTAAGTAGAGTTCCAAAAGATAAGATAACCGTTGAAGGACTGACTGGAGATGATGCGATTGCTCATGCACTCAGGCAGTGCGATTTAGATGTGGTGGCCGCTTACCCTATCACCCCCCAAACTCTGATTATTGAAACGTACCAGCGCTTCGCCGCAGATGGTGAAATCAAAGCAAAGGTTATTCCAGTAGAATCTGAGCACTCAGCTATGAGTGCTTGCGTGGGTGCTTCGGCAGTGGGAGCCAGAGTGGCAACAGCTTCTGCTTCAGCAGGACTAGCACTGATGTGGGAGATTCTTTACTGTGCAAGCGGAATGAGAATGCCCATAGTATTCGCAGTGGCAAATCGTGCGCTCTCGGCTCCGATAAATATTCACAACGATTGGAGTGATACATACGGTGCGCGAGATTCCGGATTCATCCAGCTCTACTGTCAGAGCGGCCAAGAGGCTTATGATACAACAATCATGGCCTTTAGGATTGCAGAAGACCACAAAGTTCTCCTACCAATCATGGTCTGTATTGATGGATTCATTGTGAGTCACAACGTTGAGCGTGTTGAGATGCTTCCAGATGAAGCAGTCGAGAAATTTGTTGGAGTCAGAGACCCCTTTGTCGCGCTTGACCCTGATAAGCCAATGACAATGGGACCGTTAGCATTGACAGATTATTATTTCGAATTCAAAGAACAGCAAGACCAAGCGATGGCTGGAGTCCCAGAGGTCTTTGACAAGGTTGAGGCCGAGTTCGAGAAGATGACCGGACGAAAGTACGGCATGTTCGAAGCCTATAGAACTGAAGATGCAGACATTATCATCTTCACACACAGTAGCCCAGGAGGAACTGCAAAGGTCGTTGCTGATGCACTCAGAGAGAAGGGTGAGAAAGTGGGGGTTCTCAGACTGAGGATGTTCCGACCGTTCCCTGCGAAGGAAATTGCAGAGGCTCTGAAGGACGCAAAGGCGGTTGTAGTGTTCGAGAAAGCACGATCATTTGGTGCACCAGCCAATCCACTGGCTATGGAAGTAAGAACTGCTCTGTACGATCTTGAGACCCGACCGATGGTCACTAATTTCGTGATCGGTCTTGGAGGACGAGATGTACCGCCGACAACTCTTGTTGATGGTATCGAGAAGACAAAGGAATACCTGAAGAAAGGTAAAGCTCCATTGTACGAATCTTTGGGGGTGCGCAAATAATGACAGAACCAGCAGCACTCAAACTGAAAGATATGCTCCAGAAGCAGCCAATACTAACCTCTGGACACCGCATGTGTGCAGGGTGTGCAGCTCCGACAGTTGTCAAGCTTATGGGAATGGCTCTTAGAGGACCAACCATCGTTTGCGAGGCAACAGGTTGTCTAGAAGTGGCAACAACCATCTATCCATACACAGCTTGGGAAATACCATGGCTTCACGTCGCGTTTGAGAATGTCTCAGCTGTTGCCTCAGGCGTTGTTGAGGCCATCAATGCAATGAGGGACAAGGGTCGGTACAAACACGAACACGTGGATGTCATCGCGATTGGAGGGGACGGGGGTACTTTTGATATCGGGTTCGGTTCTCTGAGCGGAGCTCTTGAGCGTGGACATGACTTTGTGTACATGGTCTATGATAATGGCGCATACCAGAATACTGGCATCCAAAGATCTGGAGGAACATTACCGGGTCAGGAAACAACTACTTCTTGGGCAGGTAAGGTCTCACCAGGAAAGACCGAGTGGAAGAAACCACTTACACAAATCGTTGCAGCTCATAACATTCCCTATGTTGCTACAGTAGACCCATATCATTACCGTGACTTCATCACTAAGTTCCGAAAGGCTCTGGAAGTTGAAGGCCCTGCATTCATTCATGCAAACTCACCATGTCCAAGAGGTTGGAGGTCAGCAACTGGTGCTAGCATCTCACTGGCGAAGCTTGCTGTAGAAACTGGTCTTCACCCACTCTACGAGGTCATCGATGGAGAAGAATGGATCATGTCAGGTCCAAGCAAACGCCTCAAGGAACTGAAACCTGTAGACGAATACTTCAAGACTCAGGGTCAGTTCAAGCACCTCTTCAAACCACAGTGGGAAGACTTCAGAAAGAGCATCCAAGAGAAGGTCAATCACGACTGGGAAGTTCTGAAGAAACGTTGTGGTGAAGACTAATTCAACAATCTGAGGGGGAGCGATTGAGCTCCCTTCTATTTCCTTTTAACAATCCAATATCTCTGCATCTTACATCAGGTCAGAAGGATCCACACCTCGTGAGGCAGCTTTGAGCATACCCCATTCCATCAACGACGCGGGGGGTGTTTCTTTGTCACTAGGGTCGCGAGATACCAGTTGCAGTGCTTGTTCGGGACAGCTGATTGAGCAGACACCACATCCAATACAGCGCTCGGTGTTGACTACACAGACCTCCCCAGAGATGCTCAATGCGTCGAAGTGGCAGCGGTCTAAGCATGATTCACAGCCCGTACAAAGATCAACGTCTACAGCTGTTTGATAGTTTGACCGAACGTATGCATAGGGTTGCTCCCATTTGGAAAGACCTCTCAAGGGTATGCAACAACATGAACAGCAGTTGCAGATGTATAGGTGGTCACTTTGCGTGTTCATTGAGCAGTGCACAAGTCCTGCCTCTTCAGCATCACGTAATATTGAGAGAGCTTCCTCCTTCGATATCGAGTTGGTCAAATCAGTTTCATCAAACACGTTCTCCTTACGTGGATGAAGCTGGATACATTTCGAAACTCCATGCTTACATGGGTTACCGAGCAGATTCTGTTGCTTCTTGCATATACATTCGCGTATTCCCCAAGACTTCGAACTCTCTATCATTTGTTCAGCAATTTCGTATGGATGAATCTCCAAATCAGTACTTATGGCCTTGTTAACCGGAATCACCCTGAATAGGGCGGGCTCGTTTCCCCACAATCCTTCGAACCTACTCGCATCCAAGTAATCTTCAACAAGCTGAGCATATTCAGTGTCCATACGATGGAGCTGTTCATCGTGGATACCTACTACGAGTGGCAGGAGGGCGTATCTTCTACCTGTACTTGAATTCCAGGCTCGAATCTGTCCTTTTTCAGCCATTTTTTCAAGTTGGTCCTCTAGACCATCTATCGAAAGTTCTAACCGATCTACAAGGTCGTCGGTAGTTTCGCCGCGCAGCTTCATTTTGCTAGCTACCTTAGCTTCATCAGGAGTGAATATCCATTTCAGCAATTTCAGATGAGTACCGTCTTTTGTTGCTGTGAAACTATTTGGAATTTCATCCAGTCTCGCAGCAAGTTGTTCATAGGGATCCGTTGACAAACATCTATTCTCCTTTCGTGTAAATGTAACCAGTACAATATCACACCTGCATATATGCCATACGCCAACTCACAATCGATATATCATCCCGATTTCTTGCAATCTCACTAGGATGTGATTTGCAAGTTGAAAGGAATCATGTATGACCTCAAGATTAGCAAGATTATCCGAAAGAAAATAAAGTTGGCCGGGAAATACACCATGATCAAGTATCGAACAGACTGGCCAAAACCAACCATCAAGCATACACGACAGGTGTTGGTGCGACCAGTCATTTCAGGTATATGTGCATCAGATATCCACCAAATTCAGGTGAACATCTCCTATACAGCTAGCATTCTAGCAAGAAAAGAGAATCCGTTTCCTCTTGGTCATGAAGTTGTTGGAATTGTAGAAGAAGTTGGTAGTTACGTTCAGGGCCTCAGCATTGGCGACAGAGTAAGCCATTCCCCAGTTGTTTCGTGCTCGTGCTATGGCTTTGATCTCTGCAAAAGCTGTAAGGAAGGCAGACCTGAAACCTGCCAAGCGATAACTGGAATTGGTGACGATTCAGCTCTTGAGGAGCAATTTGGAGGTCGTCTGAAGTTCGGTGGATTTGGTGGTGGTGGATTTAGTGAATATTTCGTCACATATGCAGGCCAACTGCAGAAGGTTCCAAACAATATTCCTGATGATGTGGCACTCCTAGCTGAACCTCTTGCAGTTGCGATTCATGCAGTAAAACGAAAGCAACCTTCGGACACTGACACAGTCATTGTAATTGGAGCAGGAGTAATAGGACTGATGATTATCAGGGCAATCAGAGGGCTTGAGTCGAAATGCAAGATAATTGTTCTGGCTCGCTATCCGTTCCAAGAAGCTGCTGCTAAGAAGCTCGGTGCAGATGTGGTGATATCTGAAAGACAGACAGATGCACTCTATCAAGATGTTGCAGATTCTACCGGAGGACATCTTCTCAAACCAACCTTAGGAAAGAGAATACTCTATGGAGGTTCTGGTCCGGACATCATCTTCGATAGTGTTGGAACTGATTCGACGTTGGAGGACTCGCTACACCTCATCAAGAACAATGGAACTCTTGTAATAGTTGGTATGGGTTTTAGTGTCACAAAGAAGACCGACTGGGCTCTGGCTGTATACAAGCAGGTGAACGTTCTCGGCTCGATGATGCATGGGCTGGAAACTCACGAAGGACGCACTATTGACACCTTTGAACTAGCATTCGATTTGATGAAGGAAGACCCGACTCTATTTGACGGATTCGTAACACACAGATACTCCATTGATGAGTACAAGACTGCGTTCTCAGTGGCTTCAAAGAAGGGAAAGCACAATGCAATAAAGGTAGCTTTCGAGTTCGGGAAGTGAGGAGAAAATGATCTTTGACATTGGTCGACCTCTGATTATGGCACATCGCGGAGAATCCGGAAACACTCCCGAAAACACCATTATATCACTGGAAGCCGCAGCCAAGAAAGGTGTAGATGTTCTTGAATCTGACATCCATCTCACAAAGGACAATATTCCAGTCCTGTTTCATGACGAGAACCTATTACGAACCACGGGAGTAGATGATACAATCAGAGAGAAGACGTTGGATGAACTTCTTCAGATTGACCTTGGGCACACCTTCACTTTGGACAATGGTCAGACCTTTCCTTTTCGGGGAAAGGGATTGAAAGTGATTACCTTGGAAGAAGCACTCATCCGTTTTCCAGACATTATATTGAATTTCGATATCAAAGACCCTTTTCCTGAGGCGTCTGTTGAAGTGGCTCGTGTCTTGCAGGATAACCAGAGGACTGACAAGGTAATGGTGGCTTCATTTCATCCCTCACAGTTGAAGAGATTCCGCAAACATGCACCAATGATTCCCACAGCTGCGCATTCTGGCGAAGTTTGGCGTTTCATCCTTGGTGTCAAGTTGCGTGCATCTAGACTGTCTGCCAGATCTCCTGCATTCCAAGCATTTCAGGTTCCAGAGCGGAGGGGCTCAATTCATATTGTGACTCCTCGTTTCGTGAAAGCAGCTCATGACAAAGATCTTGCAGTTCATGTTTGGACTATCAATGAGAAGGAAGAAATGGAACGGTTCCTAGATTTGGGCGTGGACGGAATCTTCACAGATTACCCAGCAATTCTAAGAGAGGTCTTTCTTGAGCGAGGTCTTCTTTAATTGGAGGATATCTCTACTAGAAGGCAACAACCGAAATAGCTTAATATGCGCCGAGAGTGAACTCCACGTAATAGTCCACGGACTACATACCAATTTGGAAGAATGTGTAATGACTTGTCCAGAATTTAATGCGGCCGATGGGAAATGTGGTGTTGATTCATTTCGCTTTTATGAGGGCATGCAACGGCCCTGTGATGCCCCAGGCATAACCAAGGAAAAATGTCCACGGTTTGCCATGACATGATAAGCTGAATGTCACCAGTTATTCCTTTTGCCGATAAGCAGTTGGGCAGCTCTGGCTGCCCACTACAGTTCTATCCATTCCTCATTCTTGTTTCTTCAGCGTAGCTCTCTTGCGTTTTTTCAACAGTATTTTTCGGAGGACATAATGACTTACCAGATAACAAACGAGAAAATTTCAACTGAACATAACCATAACGACTAACAGGGTACCGTGGAGTTATCACTTGATAGGCCGATAGAACCTTACCAGTCCCCAATCGACCTCTTCACAATGAACCAGCTCGGCATCACTCTCTGGCACTATCTTGATACCCAGCAGAGGTAATATCACGTCACACGCTCGATACTCCAGTGGTCCCATAACACTTGCCCCTATCTCAGAGAGATAGCTTAACTCTCGCTGCATGGAAGGGGGTATCTTCATTTCTCCCAAGGCCTCAAGTTCCTCTATGGTCATCTCCCTCTGGGGAATCCTCTTCAGTGGACTCTCAAGGTTCCCAGAGATTATCGCAGCTCCGGGACCATTCTGGATGGTCATCATTTCCTCATCACCACTTATCCACCAGAAGTGCACCTTCGTCTCTCCCCTCTTCACAGAGCCGAGGTATCTCTTCCCCCGAGTAAGGAATGCCCGGCGATGGTCCTCGTCATTGTATGTCTTTTCTCCCTTTTCAAAGAGCTCCTGATCAAGTGCGTATGACACTGCATCAGGATGTGTTCGACGACCCATGATAACTACCCACTGACACTCAATGCATTCTCAGAATAAAAGCTAAGCGGCTCAGTCTTCGGTTTTGTAACTTACCCGCGAAACACCCGGCATAACCAAGGAAAAATGTCCACGGTTTGCTATGGCCTGATAAGCTGAATATCACCAGTTATTCCTTTTGTCGATAAGCAGTGGGCAGCTCTGGCTGTCCACTACAGTTCCTATTTCTATACTAGCTCTCATGACCATCCGACTGATAAAGAAGAACCACTATTCTATTCGGTGTGGTGGGTAATGATTCGTGTATTCGTTTCCATTAATTGGGCTATGATTCTTCTGATAGTATTATCCTTGAGCTATCTATTATGGAGATGGAAAGGGTGGAAAATTCGTGTGATACACCTTCTGGGGATTTTCTTGATTTATTTGACATTTTTGATTCTACTGATAGTCACAACACCGATGCCCGTTTGGCCTTTTATATTTCCCTAGGGATTCAACATCGTGATGTCCAGTAGGACATACCGGACCTCACCTCAGAGTACCCGACATACGCTTTGTCCACGGTTTGCTGTGGCATGATTAACCAAAACAAAGCATTTCATTTGCCAATAAGCAGTTGGGCAGCAAAACCTGCCCATCTACAGTTTTCTTTTATTGATTCATGCAACGACCGCAAGAATGGATTCTATCAGCGATATTGTGAAAGAGTCTGTCTAAGAATTTCTTTTATACAATGAACTATCAATGAATATTTGGGATTTCAATGAAGGCTTTGGCAAGAACACCTTACGTATTGATGTTGAGAGATGATTCCGGTGAAGTTAGCGCTGTTCAGCTGGATGTAAGTCGAGTGAATAGTGACAACGCACTGATTGTGATGGACGAATACAATGATACGTGCTGGGCATGGATTGGCCGCAACGTCAATATGCCTACGAGAATGCATGCTATTAGAATTGCTAGAGGGCTTCAGAAGTCTGGATACAAGGTTGGAGTGACCACAATTGGTCTAGCATCAGCCAGATTCGTCGAGATGATGGAGAAAGATGATACAGATCCAGATGTTGCGTCGGCGATTGCTGAATTCAAGACAGCAATAATGGGCTCATGGTCTTTCGATGATGCTGTACTTGCACACAAAGGTGATCCTAGTGCCCCAGAGCCAATCGCGGGAGCACCTAAGAAGAAGCTCTATCCGCCTGAACCAGAACCAGAGATAGCTACTATTCCAGAACCCGAACCAATTGCCGGAGCTCCAGAAACGAAGCCGCTTACAGCTGCACCAGAACTCGAACCAATTGCGGGAGCACCAGAGAAGGAGCTTTCGCCTGAACTAGAACCGACATTGGTCGCAGAAACTGTTGTGGAACCCACCCCAACTCCAGCAGTATCAGCATCGCTTGCGGAGAAGAAGATGGCTTACTTGATGTTGTCTATCACCCGAAATTCCGATCTCGTGTACACTGAACGCTATGAAAAGGGCGGAAAGAAAGGACTAAAGATCGAGTCACCGGGTGTTATGGTTATTGAAGCCATGTATGATGGGGATTTCCTTAAAATTAGACCAATGGACTTTGGCGGTTCTGAAACAGCCACGAAGATCAAATCTGAGTTTGAAGTTTTAGTCAAAAAAATGTAAACTGATGTGAGTGGATATCGTAACCACTCACCTTGATACTTTCTCATTCATCCAGTTTGCGATACCAATATGTGTAGACATGGTGAAATCCTAATTTGTTGTAGAGCTTTAGAGCAGGAAGATTCTCTGATTCCACCTGAAGATATGCGGACCTTGCATTTCTCTGATGACCCCATTTTGCTAGAGCTATGTTTACTGCTTGAGCAACTCCTTTACCACGCATTGATGGATGGACTGCTACGTTGAAGAGACCCAACCATTTGTCCTCAACGACTCCAAACCCAACTCCTACCGGTTCTCTATTAATTCTAGCGAGCGCAAAGACCTTGTGAAGGGATGTGCGGTTCATAAGGTCCTTCCGTGTTTCCATGGTCGATGCGTCATAGCCTGAGGATTCACTATAGACGGACATCCAACTATCTGTGATGCGATTTGATATCAGCACATCAATAACGGATTCTTTTTTCACAAGGTGGTTTATTGCTGCGGTGTGAAGTTCTACTTGCAAACCAACTGAGAATCCACGTTCAGAGAGATCCCGGTCCAGTTCAATAGGTTTGCTTGCTTCACTCATTTGGAAACGGGGTAAGAGATTTCTCTCTTTATAGAAATCAATTACTTTCTCAATTACTTCGTCAAGTGGGAGAACAGGTGGACCTATTGGGAGAACACTATTGGCCCTTCTTGTTACCCCATTATTCGCACGAAGAAGCCACCCACCAAGACGCTCCGTATCATGCGCAATCCAGGCATTGGCGGCTACCTGCTCAAGTTCGACAATCTGTGATTGATCGATCAAGATTTTGCCTCCTGCAACACATATTGTATGGCATCAAACCTACAAAATACTTGTCAGTGGGTAAGCAGTCATATCAGGGAACGTGAAAGAAGGTTGGAAGGTATCAATCATGGAATTCATTGACGGAAACAAACTTGCTGAGAGATTCTCTCCCATTCTACATTTTCATCCCAAAGAGGGTGACATTTGCTGCTTTCCGTCTGACGCTGAAGAGACCTTTGCGAAATTCCACCCGAATTGGGATTCTTTTGTAGAAGATAGAACACCAAAGGAATTTGTGACATCAACCCCCTGCCACTATGAATTTTGGGATGATGGTGATTTCTTCCAGATAACCTAAATCTTACATTTTATAGTGAGTGACACTCACCTGCAAGATAATTCTGTGTTCCGCCCCTCTCCTGCCAGTGTCACCACTTCCCACATTCCATAGAAATGTGAAATTAGTAAGAGCATTGTCTGTCATCATCGAGATGGGATCCCTCCTGAAGACCTGGCCTCCTTCTCCTGTACTGATGCCGGGTCATCACTTCCAGCCACAGAGAGGGTCTCCACAGTTCTTACCACGGCAGGGTCATTATCACTCTCACCAGTCTCATCACTGAAACTAGCAAAGTCCGATTGGACAAAGTGAACAGCCGCGGACTCTCCGAAACTCGATGACATCTCCTTCATGGAGAGTAAGGACTTCCCTTTAGAAGACTTCTTCGAACTCTTCGTACGAGCTTTCAGTCGCGCACGTCGAGCCTTGTCCAAGGTTCTAGTCCACAGACCTAGTCCTATCATAATGTTCTATGTTGATACGAGCATATGAACTCATATAATTTGTATTGTATCAGCTGTGAGGGAGTGTGTTGGATTAATGAGAGAAGAAAAGCTCATCAAGAGATAGAGTATGTATTATTAATCGACTCCTGTGTAGGAGAGGATTTGTTTCATGAAAATCTTACAATTTTCTTACAGTTCACACCACACTCTTTTTATGAATTTGTAAGATTTCAATATTTCCAGATTCGGTACTGGTTTTGGTATCGATACAATGTCTTTCCTAGCGCTCCGCTGAACAGAGGAACCCATCTTGGGGATTAGGAAAATGTAGAAGTAAGACTTTTTGATTCAACAGATTTGTCCCAAGCAATCTGGCTCTTCTCAAATCACCAAGAGGCTCGACTTACCTCAATGACGAGAACAATAGAAGGATTCGAAAGAGAAACTCCGACGCTCAATGATTCGCGTATCAATGTCTGGGTTGCATTAGGATCACATGCAAATTACCCCAGTCCTCAGAGTAAACCGAGATGTTTCGCGCGAGTTTTCTGTGACAAGATAGCTGACGGTGGAACTATCTGGGAAACCAGAACAAGTCTGAAACATTTAGAAATCACCAATTTCGCAACTTACAAAGGTCGTTGGGGTGACAAGAATGCTCCAAGAGGACCAGCAAATGAGTACAACAATCGCTGGAGAAATGCGCCAAATCTTGAACCAATCTAGTCTGCTGGTGATGGTTGTGGTCTTTTTCTTGGAATCCATTTAGGCGCATTCTCACTCAATGGCTGAATATCCTTTCTTCATGATAATATCTACAGCCTCTTCGGATTGTTCGGGGTGATCTATATTGTAGTGAGCGCCTCTACTCTCCCTACGCATCCTAGCCATTCTGATGACAAGTTCTGCCACCATGGCAATGTTCCGTAATTCCACAAGGTCAGGAGTAATTCGAAAATCCCAATAGAATTGGCTTATTTCCTTGGTAATGAAACCAATCCGATTCAGAGCTCGAATGAGACGTTTGTTCGACCTTGCGATTCCAACGTAGTTGATCATTATTCGGCGAATCTCTTCCCATAGATGAGATATTACAACGAGCTCGTCAGGGTCTGATGCATCACCTGGGTCCCATGGAGGTATTTCCACGCTCTTGATATCCCTTGATATTTCTTCTTTTGCGGCGACTGAAGCGTTGTGCGCTAAAACTGCAGCTTCTAGCAATGAGTTAGACGCTAGCCGATTTCCGCCGTGGAATCCAGTACAAGTACTCTCACCAATGGTATACAACCCGGCCACATCAGTCCTACCATGGATGTCGGTTCGAACACCACCCATCATATAATGTGCAGCTGGAACTACAGGAATCGGTTCTTTCGTAATATCTATCCCAGCGTTCAAGCAGGTTTCATAGATGTGGGGAAAGCGATCTCTAATGAAATCAGCATCTTTGAAGGAGATGTCGAGCCAGACGTGATTGGCACCAGTCTTTTTGAGTTCTGTATCTATTGCACGAGCCACGATATCACGAGGGGCTAGTTCTGCATCTTTGTGATAGTCAGGCATGAACCTCTGTTCATCAGGACCTAGGAGCAGTGCACCCTCTCCACGTAGGGCTTCTGAGATGAGGAATGATCGAACCTTATGATGATAAAGGAGGGTTGGATGAAATTGTACCATCTCGAGATTCATAACAGTAGCCCCAGCACGAAATGCCATTGCGATTCCGTCTCCTGTCGCAACATCGGGGTTACTTGTATAGAGAAAGACTCTTCCAGAACCACCAGTTGCAAGAATTACCATCTTTGCGACGAAACTCTCAATTTCGTTTGTGTTCTCATCCAAGATGTACGCACCATGTACTCTATTGTTCATCACATACAGGTTCACAGCCATATGATTCTCGAAAACCTCAATATTCTTCTCACTCTTCAAACGTTTTGTGAGGGCTAGTTCAATATCCTCGCCTGTATGATCCTTTACATGAAGAACTCGACGTTTACTATGACCCCCTTCTAGTCCAAGTTCATATGCTCCCGTGCTTTCTTCACTACAAAATTCAACCCCAATTTCTACTAAATCACGTATTCTCTCAGGACCATCTTTGACAATGCGTTCCACTACATCACGATGACACAGACCTGCGCCAACTCGAATTGTGTCCTCAACATGAAGTTCAATGGAATCGTCAGGTGATACGACAGCTGCAAATCCGCCCTGTGCTCTAGCTGTCGCTGATTCAGTAAGGCTTCCTTTTGTAACCATATTGACGGTCCCGTGTTGTGCGGCTTTTATCGAAAAGAGTTGACCTGACAGTCCGCTTCCAATCACGAGGAAATCTGAAGAGTAGACTTTCATTCCTCAACTTCTCCAATTATCAGTCACCCATACCTAGCTCATAAGCCTTCGCGAATGTAGTAGAAGACCATTTCTTTCGCTCGATTCCTAAACCAATCAAGAAGGGTAGTTTTTTGACGTTGGTAAGTTGTTTACAGAAGAGTAGACAGAGAACATTTGGTCGTTTTGAGAAAAAACTAGTAACTTGATAAATGTTCAAATTCTATTATAATTATATTAGAAACATAGTTATTTTTGAAACATAACTATACCATACAGGAAGCAAAAAGATGTCACACAATGACACCGAAGGAAAAAATGCAAGTGTGTACTTTCAAGGAACACTACTTGCGAGGGTCGATGCTGAAGTCAAACGAAATCCCAATATTAAATCCCGTAGCGATTTTATTGGCAAAGCAATTGAAGAAAAACTCGAATCAATGTTTAGGAAGGAAGTTATTAAGTATGAATCTTGGCGAAGTGGAGTCAATCTTAGACGATTAAAAAACCAATTTGAAAAAGTAATTGAGACAGCTCAATATCTAGGGAAGACTTACGCAGAATTTATTGACACGCAACAAACATACAATGCCGAACTAGTGTGGAACATGTGTCTGAGAGATTCAGGTAAATTATTACTCGAGAAGATAGTTGAAGAACACATTGCACAAGAACAGGCTCAAATGGACTACAAACAAAAGATGCGCGAGGAAGAAAGAGAAGCTGATATCAAAGCTGACATGAAACAGGTGGATGATGAGAAAGCTGCTAAGAAAGGAGCCAAGAAAAAGTGAGAATGGTGGGTGCTTCTTGACAAATTGTGAAGAATGCAAACGGTACGGATATTCCAGAACGAACCAAGTTGTTCAACCATGTGTACTCTGTGGAGAGTTGCGATGCGATGACCATATGATCTGGGTCCCAGCTCACGAGATAGATAGACCATTTGATGAAACACAGATGCTCCTGAAACTGATGAAGCATGGCAGTGATGGTGGGTGGTACGGATTCTGTGGCCGTCCATCTCACGTTCCAAGAGGTGTTTCTTATCGAGCGGGTCCAGGCAAAGATGGGGGCAAGATGATAGAGTCTATTCTTGATCACGAGAAGAAACCAGGACTTGAGATGTTCAAGATGTGGGAAACAGGGATAATCGAAGATGGATATGAAAAGCATTGGGAGTCGAAGCACTTTGCTCTTTCATGTTCGATTGCAGTAGTAATGATGCTAATCACAACCCTGCATACTACTCAGAGCGGATCTCCAGAGATGATTGACAACATCTACAAATCTGCAATACTTGCTTTTAACGATAAGAAAAGGACATTCTTTGGGGGCACAAAGGATGAATTTCTCAAAGCGGTTGGCAGCAACCCAGATGTTCAGATCTTTGTCGAGTATGCATGTTCTAGATGTGCTGTCATTCCCTGTCTGAATAGGCAAGCGCTATTCTATGATAAGAAGATGTTCAAGAAACTAGCAGTTTCTCCAGAGATTCTATTTCCTGAAACTGAAACCTAACCCGCCTTATCTACTCCGGAAAGACGAACAAGACCAACTCCAATAATCGCAACTATTCCCGCTAAAAGAATGATTAATTCTGGAGGTTCTCCGAGGAGGAAATCTCCCATCACACTAACAAAAGGCATTAGAAACAAGAATGATGAAGCACGTGATGCGCCCAACTCTTCGATTGCGGTAAAATAGAGAACATAGCCAAGACCAGATGCTATGACCCCAGAGAAGAGAAGACCTGCGACAGATAGAGAGTCAATAATCAAAATCAGCTGCAATCCATTTGCCAATAATCCAAATATGAAAAACAGAATGATTAGAGATGATGTCACATGCGTCACTGTCATCACAATGTATCTATTTGCACCCTCTAGAAAGTGTAGAGTTATTGTATAAGCACCCCACATCATCATAGCTATCACTGCTAATACTATGCCAATTTCAAAACCTGGAACAACGCTTAGTGAGCTATATAGGAAGATAGAGCCTCCAAGAAAACCCAGCACAAACCCTAGTAACTTCCTAGGAGACAAGCGTTCTTTCAGGAAAATAACTCCAAAGACCAGGACAATAATCGGATTCAAGTTAATGATAATTGAAGAAGTGCCAGAGGAGATGAACTCGGTGCTTGTGTGAAGCGCAACTACAAAGATTGATGCAAAAAGAGCACTAGTAAGAAGGATTCTCCGGTATGGTTTTGTTTCCTCATTAATCTCTCTTGGGCCTTTACGTTGATAGACCATTATGAAGAGCATAGTCAGTGCGGCTAGAACATAACGAATCAGCGCAAAGAAAACACCAGACACGCGCACCGGTTCTAATCCGGTTAGAAAACGTGACACTATGATGTTAGTTCCCCAAAGTAGGACAACTGCTGCCATCATCAAATAGGGTCTCTTTGTTTTCACGCTTCTTAGAAGACTACGGACCTGCTCTTAGCCGTAGCGGTTGAACCACGTTTATTTGTGATAAGTCAGGACCACTTCATTTGAAAGAGGAACCAACCGAAGATGTGGAGACCGTGCTTTGACAGCCCGGTCAACGATACTGCCACCATAGGATTTTACCATTCGTAGAGGCACGCTATCTGGAACATGAATCTCAATTTCTTCTGGCAAATGCTCTATTCTTGTTTCAATTTGATGCTGATTTGCGGACATCCCTAACTCAATGTGAGCTCGTCCAAATTTTGTTGGAATACCGTTCACAATTAGAGACCTCTTTGATGAGTACCAACTTTCAGGAATTCCAGGTAGAAAAATCAGATTTGAAACGGCCTCATGAACTATCATATCATTCAGCAAGTGGATGATATCTGCAGCAGCTAGGACGCTAGATCCAGTCCCACCACTTCCACCATATGTTCGTATGTCAACATAATCTGGTAGCAAATAGTCCTCAGATAGAAATTCAAGAGACCTCTGGAGAAATGGTTCTATTTTATTTCGTTGCCTATCAAATATATAGAAATGAGCCATCCGAAGAGAAAGATGACTTGAGAATAATTCTCCAGGTTCTGACGTCTTCCATAGATTTCTTACAATGCGACGATCTTCAACTTTCTTACAAAGGGCTCTCAGGAAGTTCATATCAAACTGAGTGATTCGGAGCTGAGCAACGCTAGTGAGAATGTCAAGAATTGCTCGATCAATCTCTTGTATAACTGGGTCTTGTGATCTAGGCCATCGAGCACCTCGAATCTCATTTAGCTTGTTCCGAATGAGCATTTTAATTTGAGTGATAGCATCACTCAATTGACCAACTATCGGTTTCTTAGTCGCAACATGGAATCGGAGGGCTTCTTTCAAAGCAGCTAAATCCCATAGAAGCTGATTGAACTCTTTCAGAAGGGTTTCATCCATTATGACGTAATGTTGAAGTTGAGCATCATCTGTTGAATCATCAGAACCTTCTGAATCTGTCTCTTCCACTTTCGGGGATACTAGAGTTTCAACTAAACGTTCAGTCAGGAGATTGATGTAGTCTCTAGTTATTATTATTGATTCAGATTTTGGAGAGTGACTATAAAGCTGAAGAAGACCCCAAAGAAGTGGACTGAAAATGGAACAATCTAGACGTCCATCAGGAATAGCATACTGTTGTGCTATCTCAATGGTCAGCTTTTCAGCTATTTCCATGCTACCTGAATTAATCAATGCAGCAAGCACACGCATTCGCTCATTCCATGAAAAGGATTCTAGATATGATTCTTCGGGAAATATAACAGAGCGTGCTTGAATAGCAAGTGAAACAGCAGCCTGTGAGAAGACTTTGTCTAACTCTGGATCAGGAAAAATGACCTTTACTAGTTGCTCTGAGAACATGTACCAGTTTCCAATCGTCTGATCACGATCGTGCGGTCCCGGGTTCAACTCTGATAGCTTAGTGTCCTTCTTCGTGGACTCAAGAGGAGACATAAAAAAGAATCTCTTTGATCCAGCTGGAGTTAATTTGACATCAAAACGGAGTATTGCAGTGCCTAAACCATTCTTTGACTTTAGTTTTGTGTCGAT
>VAPA010090520.1_pt1 | contig 16446 bp, 17 predicted proteins | sample 3395041 | NCBI WGS metagenome assembly VAPA01 (sample SAMN08290432, study PRJNA428436) | hydrothermal vent metagenome | isolation source: Deep-sea hydrothermal vent chimney | place: Indian Ocean: Southwest Indian Ridge | depth 1973 m m
AATCGGTTACGAAGCCCGTATCGTCTATCGGTTGCGTCGTTCGGCTTTTTCACGTTACCGTCATACGTAACCGAAACGGGCATCGTTGCCGTAACCGTTATCCGTAAAAGTGTGTCAGTAAAATCCTTTAACTTACACTGACACATACACATGCACTGCTTCTTTCTGTCACTAACCACTAACCACTGGCGCTGTGTTTTACCCGTAACTTGCCAAACTGACTGGTCTATGCCTCGACTATGAACTATGAACTATGAACTATGAACTATGAACTATGAACTATGAACTATGAACTATGAACTATGAACTATGAACTATGAACATCTCTTCTTATTGGTTATTCTGCAGGTTATCAGAAAGCCTGATAAAGTCTTCAATGCTTAGGACCTCCGGCCTCAGTGTTGAATTAATCCCGGTTTTAATCAGTGTTCCCTTAATATCTTTAAATGACTTCAGGCTGTTAGCGATAGTCTTTCTGCGCTGGGAAAAAGCTGTTCTTACCAGTTTAAGGAAGAATTCCCTATCCTTTATTTTATAAGGCAGCTGCGGAGAAATCTCAAAATGCACAACAGCCGAATCAACATTAGGCGGAGGGGAGAATGCCCCCTTAGGGACTAAAAATTCCATTTTGGGTTTTGTCTGTATCTGAACACCAATTGAAAGAACCCCGTAATCCTTTCCTCCGGGTGAAGCTGTAATCCTTTTCGCAACCTCTTTTTGCAGGAGTAATGTCATACTCGATATGTTCTTTCTAAATTCAAGCAATCTGAACAGGAGAGGCGTAGTAATGTAATAAGGAATGTTTGCTACAACCCTGAATTTATCTTTAATCGTTTCATAGGGGAATTTCAGGGCATCGGCCGATATAATTTCAACATTCTCTGTTTTTGAAAAGATTTTCTCAAGTTTTAAAATCAATCTCCTGTCGATCTCTATGGCAATAACCTTATTAACATGGCCGGCAAGCAGAAGTGTCATAGCTCCGGGGCCGGGCCCTATTTCTACAACTGTATCTTCGGCAGTTAGATGACTGCAGTTTATGATTTTTTTTAAAATATTCTGATCAAAGAGAAAATGTTGTCCAAGAGGTCTTTTCATGAGAGGATCCTGGTTTGTATTGTAAAATTTACTTCTGTAAGTATATCATATGGGACAGTAAGGCTTTTGACTTTTAAAATGCTTATGAGTAAAATATATAGCGGTTTCTCTATATAAGTAAAAAAAAACAATATATAAGTTTTTTTTATTTGACGAAGAACAGTGTTCTATATTAAAGTGTTTAACTACTTAACCTGCAGGGTGTGTATGTGAGAATTCAAAAAAAATTATTCTTGCTTAATATACAACTCTGGAATAAAAAGTATCCTTTAAATAAAGCAGGGATATAACCTAAAAGGAGGGAGCATTAAATGGCGAGTTTAGAATTTGAAGGAAAGACTTATGAAGTTGATGAGGAAGGTTATCTTACTGACTGGCAGGTATGGGAAGAGGGTTTAGCCGGAGAGATGGCAAAACAGGATAATCTTGAACTTACTGATGAGCATTGGGAAATCATTAAATTCCTGAGGAGTTATTTTGAGAAATTTCAAATAGCCCCGATGATCAAAATACTTACCAAGGAAATTGGTAAGACCATGGGTCCTGAAAAAGGCAACACCAAGTATCTTTATCAGCTCTATCCAGCAGGTCCTGCAAAACAGGCTTGCAGATATGCCGGACTGCCAAAACCTACCGGCTGCGTATAATTTCAAGGTTTAACTTTATTTTACCTTGACAGGCTTTACTCCCTTTATTGTTCAGAAGGGATAGTTAGGTGTATTTAAACCTGTAAACCTCTTAAATAAGGAGCGGTATTTATAGTTTTGGGTAAGAAGCTGAAGAATCTTCTATCAGAAAGAAAATCCGCTGTTATAAAAAGATGGTTTGATATTGTACTGGAGACTTATCCTCCTGAAACTGCGAATTTTTTAAAGAAACGCAAGAACCCTTTTGCCGATCCTGTCGGGTCAACGATTTTCAAGGGACTGGAAAACCTGTTTGAGCAGCTCCTGAAAGGGGAGGAATTAGATGCCTCTCCGGCTTTTCTGGATGATATTATCAGGATAAGGGCTGTTCAGGATTTTACCCCTTCCCAGGCTCTTGTTTTTATTTTCCTTCTGAAGAAAGCGATTAAAGAAGAACTGGGCGATGAACTCCGTGAGAACAGTTGTGTTGAAGAACTACTGGGTCTTGAAGCCAGTATAGACAAGCTGGCCCTGTTATCTTTTGATATATATGTAAAGTGCCGGGAAAAGATATACGAACTCAAGGCAAATGACATGAAAAACTGGACTTTCAGGCAAATACAGAGAGCAAACCAGATTTATGATTCTTATAAACCTGAACATGATCTAAAATACGGAAAACGTTGATACCATGAAAAAAAGGGGTAATTAAATGGGTCTAATAGTGTCCTTAACAGCGGTTTTGGTGCTTGTTCTGATTTCATTTGCAGGCGTTAAAGTAGCAAATCTTCATTTTCTGTTCGGGGTTATTGTCCCTTATATAGCGGGGATGCTTTTTTTATTCGGTGTTATCTATCGGGTCATAAAATGGGGTCGGTCGCCTGTTCCGTTTCGTATACCTACAACAAGCGGACAGCAGAAGACTCTTCCGTGGATTAAGCATAGTAAACTGGATAATCCCTCAGGTACTCTTGGCGTAATAGGCAGGATGCTTTTAGAGGTATTTCTGTTCCGTTCCCTTTTTGGCAATACCAAGTTTGAATTAGAAGAGGGCCCCAAGATCGCTTATAGCTCGGCTAAATTACTCTGGTTAGGGGGGCTGGCGTTTCACTGGTCATTTTTAGTAGTTTTACTGAGACACCTTAGATTATTTATGGAGCCTGTTCCCGCATTTCTGCATAAGATCGAGATTCTGGACGGATTTTTACAGGTAGGCGTGCCCGGAGTTTTGATATCAGGTGTGGTTCTTTTGCTTGCTGTAACCTATCTTTTCCTCAGGAGAGTATTTATCCCGGAAGTTCGTTATATTTCACTTGCGGCTGATTACTTCCCCCTCTTTCTGATCATGGCAGTAGCTATTACGGGTATTTTTATGAGATATTTTGTTAAAGCGGATGTTGTAAGCATCAAGGGCTTTACTATTGGACTTGTCAGCCTTAATGCTGCGGTTCCGGAAGGGGTTAGCGTTTTATTCTATATTCACATCTTTCTGGTAAGCGTTTTATTTGCCTATATTCCCTTCAGTAAAATTATGCATCTTGGAGGGGTACTTCTGAGCCCGACAAGAAACCTCGCAAATAACAGCCGTATAAAAAGACATATAAATCCATGGGATTATCCTGTGAAACTCCATACTTATGAAGAGTATGAGGATGATTTTAGAGAAAAAATGAAGACCGCTGGTCTACCATTGGATAAGGAGTAAACATGGCAAAACTTCCTAAAGCAGATGAACTGTCAAAGATAGATTACACACAACCTGAAAGCGGGTGGATGGATACACCGACTGAGTTAAAAGAAGGTTCCTGGTGCTATGGATCAAAGGCTAAAAACCTTGAAACCATAGATTTTCCAAACCCCAGACAATGGTCTCCAAAAGATGAGGACTGGAAGTTACCGGAGAACTGGCAGGAGATAGTCCTTAAAGGCATGAAAGATCTGCTCGGCAAGTATCGTTCCTTCAAGATATTTATGGATATATGTGTAAGGTGCGGGGCCTGTGCTGATAAATGCCACTTCTTCCTTGGTTCCGGAGACCCTAAAAATATGCCTGTCCTCAGAGCTGAACTTCTGCGTTCGGTATACAGAGGTCATTTTACCAAAGCGGGGAAAATTCTCGGAAAGATTGCCGGTTCAAGAGAGCTTACCCTCGATGTGCTGAAAGAATGGTGGTACTATTTCTTTCAGTGTACTGAGTGCCGTCGCTGTTCAGTCTTCTGCCCGTATGGCATTGATACGGCTGAAATCACGATGATGGGCAGGGAACTGCTCAATCTGATCGGGCTTAACACTGACTGGATTTCCGGGCCAGTTGCAAACTGTTATATGAAGGGTAACCACCTCGGACTTGAACCCCATGCAATTACGAGCAATATTGAGTATATGCTGGATGATATAGAGGACGTAACAGGTATTAAAATAACACCGACATTTAACAGAAAAGGAGCTGAGATACTATTTGTAACCCCTTCGGGTGACCTTTTTGCCGATCCCGGTACTTATACGGCGATGGGGTATCTCATTCTTTTCCACGAGCTTGGTCTTGACTATACCTGGAGCACATATGCTTCAGAAGGCGGGAACTTTGGATTTTTTACAACAAATGAGATGGCCAAGAGGCTGAACTCAAAAATATATGCTGAGGCCAAAAGACTGGGAGTCAAGTGGATACTCGGCGGTGAATGCGGACACATGTGGAGGGTGCTTAATCAGTACATGGATACGTGGAACGGGCCGGCAGATTTCCTTCAGGAACCTGTTTCACCTGTAACAGGTACAAAATTTGAAAATGCAAAATCTACGAAAATGGTTCATGTGGCGGAATTCACTGCGGACCTTATAAGGAACAAGAAGCTGAAGTTTGACCCCAGCCGTAACGATCATTTAAAGGTCACTTTCCATGATTCATGTAATACTGCAAGGGGCATGGGGATTTTTGATGAGCCCCGTTATATCATAAATAACGTCTGCAACAATTTCTATGAAATGCATCCAAGTACTACCAGGGAAAAGACCTTTTGCTGCGGGAGCGGCTCAGGGCTTAATGCCAGTGAAAATATGGAGCAAAGAATGAGAGGAGGCCTTCCAAGGGCAAACGCTGTGAAAGCTGTTCATGAGAAGCATGGCGTGAACATGCTTGCTAATATATGCGCGATTGACAGGGCAGCACTGCCGCCTCTTATGGATTACTGGGTTCCCGGTGTAGGCGTTACCGGAGTTCATGAGCTTGTGGCTAATGCCCTGATTATGAAGGGTGAGAAAAAGAGGACGACTGATTTACGAGGTGAACCGCTTCCCGGAATGGAAGAGGAAGAAAAGGGTGAAGACAATGTATGATGCTGGCAAGATAATCTTCGGGCTTATAATATTTGTTGTTTTGGTAACGGTGCCTCTTTATTCTAATGTTGGAAAAACAACTGCAGTACCTGAACCCAGTATTGATACTCCGTTAATCCAGATGCTGGACCAAAAAGAGTGTGTGGAATCCAGGTCATTTATGAGGGCCAACCACATGCAGCTGCTGGATGACTGGAGAGATTCTGTCGTTCGCGACGGCAACAGGTTCTATGTGGGGGCCGGGGGAAAGAAATATTTAATGAGTCTTCAAAATACATGCCTTAGCTGTCATTCCAATAAAAAACAGTTTTGCGACAGATGTCACAGCTATACAAATGTAAAGCCCTATTGCTGGGATTGCCATATTGTGCCAAAGGAGAATATGACATGAGTATGGACAGAAGAGATTTTTTAAAGCTAACCGGCATCTCTACCTTACTGGGATTTGGAGGTATTTCGGTCCTGGATAGCCTGTTTAAAGGCGGGGCAGAGGCTTCCCAGGTTTTACAGGGTCCGAATGCACTGATGGCCAAGAGATGGGCAATGGTTGTTGATATGAGCAGGTTTAAAACACCGGATGATTATAAGAGAGTTACCGATGTATGCCACACCATTCATAATGTTCCTGACATTAAAAATCTAAAACAGGAGATTAAATGGATATGGACTGAGGGATATAAGCATGCATTCCCCGGCCAATCAGATAAATACCTTGCGGAAAGCATAAAACACCAGCCTTTTATGGTTCTCTGTAATCACTGTGCCAAACCGCCTTGCGTAAGGGTATGCCCGACAAAGGCAACTTTTAAGAGGCAGGACGGAATTGTAATGATGGACTACCACCGCTGTATCGGATGCAGGTTCTGCATGGCTGCGTGTCCCTTTGGCGCAAGAAGCTTCAACTGGAAGGATCCCAGGCCTTATATTAAAAAAATAAACTCTGCCTTTCCGACAAGAACAAAAGGTGTCGTAGAAAAATGTAATTTTTGCGCGGAAAGAATAGCTATGGGCCTTAAACCAGCCTGTGTGGAGGCTTCAAACGGAGCGCTCGCTTTCGGCGATCTTGGCGACCCATCTTCAGACGTCAGACAGATTCTCAGTTCTCGTTATGCAATACGGCGTAAACCAGACCTTGGAACAGGTCCCAGTGTGTACTATGTTATAGGAGGTAATGACCATGCTTGAAAAAGCGTTAACCGGTAACCGTGGATACTGGACCTGGATATTCTTTTTACTCGCTGTCATATCTGTAGGTTTTATTAACTATCTTGAGCAGTTTCAAACCGGTCTCGGTATAACAGGCATGAGCAGGGACGTATCATGGGGCTTCTATATCGCCCAGTTTACGTTTCTGGTTGGTGTAGCAGCCTCGGCTGTTATGCTTGTTATACCATACTACCTTCATAACTTTAAAAAATTTGGAAAGATCGTTATTTTAGGTGAGTTCCTCGCTGTTGCCGCCGTGTCTATGTGCGTGCTTTTTATTTTTGTAGATTTAGGCCAGCCAACCAGGATTCTCAATGTAATGCTTTATCCAACCCCGAATTCTATCCTTTTCTGGGATATGATCGTGTTAAACGGCTATCTTGTTCTTAATATTGTAATTGGATGGACTACTCTTGGCGCAGATCGTAAGGGACTTCCGGCGCCCGGGTGGGTGAAACCGCTGATATATCTTTCAATACCGTGGGCAGTCAGCATTCACACTGTCACGGCGTTTCTATACGCAGGGCTTCCCGGAAGGCACTTCTGGCTTACAGCCATTCTGGCGGCAAGATTTCTTGCATCAGCTTTTGCCGGAGGACCCGCGCTTCTTATTATTTTATGTCTTATTTTGAGAAGGTTTACAAAGTTTGATGCTGGCAAAGAAGCGATTCAGGCTGTGGGCAAAATAGTGACTTATGCCATGATAGCTAATGTGTTCTTCATCGGTCTTGAGGTGTTTACAGCGTTTTACAGTCAAATACCCGGACATATGCATGCTTTTCAATATCTGTATGTAGGGCTGGAAGGACATGGCGTACTTGTACCTCTAATGTGGCTTTCCAGTATCCTTGCAATTGTGTCGATTGTTCTTTTGTTATTCCCTAAAATGAGGAATAACGAAAGTATCCTGGCCGCAGCATGTGTAATGGTCTTTATCTCCCTCTGGATCGATAAAGGGTTTGGCTTCGTTGTCGGCGGATTTGTCCCGAACACTTTTGACAGGGTAACTGAATATTGGCCTACAATGCCTGAGGCTTTAATTGCGCTTGCTATCTGGGCGATCGGTTTTCTGATACTCTCTGTCCTATACAAGATAACTATTGCTGTTAAGGCAGAGGATACCACGCTTGAACATTGATTCCTGCAGTTAGAAACCGCAGAGTATACTTAAACTGATTGTTACGGGTTACGTGTTGCGAGTTGCGGGTTGAAAGAAACAATGCCGGAGTAAATGACAGTAAGATGCAAGTGAAAGTGAAAGTGAAAGAATAAAAAGACAGTTACGTGTTAAGAAAAGAAAGAATATGTTGGTTTAAGTTTATTTTAAACTCGTACTGAGGTATTTCAAATTGCTGATGGAAAATCAGATCCACATCAGGCTGCGGAATGTTCTTACTGCCTGAGCTGTGTTGAATCCTGTCCCGGCAGTGCCATTACTGTAACTGAGATGTAACCGTCAGGTTAAAGGTTAAAAAAAAGACGTTCCGTTTTTTCGGACGTCTTTTTTTTAACCTTTAACCTGTAGCTTTTTGCGCTCAGGTTTTTTTGATGTAGATTTCCCAGTATCCTTTGTCTTCGAGTTTGACCAGATCGATCTCAAATCCCTGTTTTTCACAATATTTGGGGATTGTGTCTTCTGCAGATGCAGGGGCATCACATAGCACTTTAAGCAAAGTGCCTGCCGGAGCTTTTTCCAGGGTCTTTTTGGTCAGTACCAGCGGGTAAGGGCAAACCCTTCCCAGTACGTCAAGAGTCTGTGTAGGTTCCAGTGATTTTAAGTCAGCCATTATTACCTCCTATGTTTAATCTTCTAAAAGAAAAGAAGATGGTTCATTTCTCCCATCATTTTATTTATATCCTGATAAGGAACAACATTAATTTTTAAATCAGCGCCGAATTCTTCGGCATCTAATACAATATCATTCTCGGTAAGTCCGAATTTTTCAAGGTCTTCTTTACATACAAGTATATTCAGGTCTACAAGGAGCCCCATTTTAATGTGTGATTCGGTGCTTGAAAGATCGTATATTTCCTGAGACTTCTGGTCTTTTATGCAGTTTAAAACCCCGTCACCTATGAAAGCGACATCTGCAGTGACCATATCTCCGTCGTTTAAATAGACCTCAACACTCTGAGAAGCGATTGCATGGGTAAGCGCAAGTTTTGGGTTCTCACTTTTATAAGGCGGCTTCTGAACGATAAATCCGAGTTTTGTAGTTGCCATTTCTACTCACCTCCTATATGAAGGACTCTGTCAGCGTCAAAAGTGCTTGCAAGATACCAGTCCATGCTGTGTCTTTTAAAGCCTTCCATTGTATTTTCTTTATTATATCCTCTTGCTTCTGCACAGGCTTCACAGGCGGTTACAGTCAGACCTTTGTCCATCAGCTCTTTAAGCGGTTTTTGAAGCGAAGAATAGTCTTTAAACTCTCTCTGGCCTTTTATTGAGAGCATTGTCGCATTGCCTGAGACCCATAGGTCAACCTTATGACCCTTCTCTAGTGCCGCACCTGCAAGCTTTACGGCGAAATCAAGATTCATGGATCCGATAAGTGAAGCGAAACAACCGATTGTAAGTTTTCCCATTTTTTATTTTCCCCCTATATCCAGGCTGTTTTATCGTAGTCATTAAATAATAAGTCAACTACATCACCGTACTTTACAACTTTGACTTTGCTGTCAACCTTTGCACTAAGCCCCCTTGTCTCGAGGTCCTCAGAGAGTGCGTAAAGATCAGCAGAAGAGTTCAGAATCGGAGAGGCATTGCCATTTTCCTTGACAGTGGCATGAAAGACCCCGTTCCCTACAAGTATTATTCCGAGCTTTTCCGCCTTTAACTTTTCAATTGTGTCGACAGAAGTTCTGTAATCACTTACAAAGACAGCTAATTTCATACGTGTTCCTCCTTAAAAAGGTAGTGATGGGCAAGAAAGTATAGAGGTAAAATTTTATCGTTTCAAAAGGTTTTTGTCAAGAAGGAATTTAGAATATAAAAATTACTTATAATTTAGTGAAAAGAGGTGAACTTATTTATCATTTGACTGTTCTAGAAGTGTAAAAAACATTCTTTAAGGGTAAGTGGGTTTCAGATTTTCAGGGGTAGAAATTATTGTGCGGGCAAAGTATTTATTTCAGCAGGTGCGGGATAGAACTATTCATAAAGAAATGACGGGATGTTCATGCCCCCGCTTTTCCAGAAAGTCTCTACAAGACCGACCTTCCAGCTGTCATTCTCTCTGTACATTTCAAGATTTGTTACTTCCTTGCCCTTTAGCAATATAACAGCTTTGTCCTCTGTTATTTCACCTAATGCCCATACACGCTTGTTCAATGCTATGTCAGGGTTAAAAGTGCTGAGAAACCCGTCCCAGTAGCTTTTAAAAATTATTCCGCTGGTGCTGAAATCATTTATTATGTCCTGTTTTTTTATCTCTATGCCCTTTTTTACAGAGCTGTCCAGGATATCATTAATTATTGTTTCCTGTGATTTTTTAGTTAACAAATTCCATACGGCAGGATAGTTTTTGTATTTTAGGACAATGAAGAATCTCTCAGCTGTTTCAAGCATTAGTGCCTCTGACTTACTTAGCTCCCCGGCATATGCATGCGGACTGCTGAATAGAAAGACAGAGGCAAAAAAACAGACACTTAGCGCTATAGGGATATGATAGGAAAACAGTATGTATTTCAAGCGGTTAAGCCTCATGTTTTAAGAAGTCCTTTGATAAATTATTTCTCAGTGGAAAACATAAGTTAAGCGATATTAACCATAAAAAAAAGGACTGAATATAATCAGCCCTTTTTTTATTATTAACTTTAACCTTAACTTCAAAAGGCTACCTTAAAAACTACGATTCCCAGTTGAAAACTATTGTCCTGGATGAGCAGGTCCGCTGTTTTTGCCTTCGAAAGTATCATTTAAGAGTACTGCTCCTACCGCCGCAGTAGCTATGATAGCTGTAGCTGTTATCGCCTGACCGATTGTAAGACCTTCTGCAATAGCTCCTCCTGCACGTGCTCCTGATTCTCTTGCAGCCTGTGTGGTCTCTGAAATCTTCTCCTGGCTAATTGTGTCCTGGTCCTGTGCGAACACCTGAGGCGTAAAACCCATGGTAAACGTTACTAAAGAAAGAACTATTACTAATGAAATAACTTTTTTCATTACTCTTCCCCCCTTTCCTTTTTTTATCTTTTTAAAAAATAGCGATAAAAAGGTTTATTAAAAATAAAGTACAATATTACTGCACTTTTGTCAAGCATCAATACATTTTTTCACGGTCTTTGTCAATAAAAACCTTTGTGTTCCTGCCAATATGGTCAAATAACGGTTCAAAATGCTCAATATCCTGGCCCGTATCCCTTGTCCATGGAGTAATTGAATATGACAGCACTGTTCTTGAATCTTTCCCGGTAAGCATACTTATGGGCATGGAAATACTGATACCCTTGTCACGATAGCCGTCATTCCTGTCGTCGGTAAAGTCAGAAGTGTCTGTTATGGTATACCATGCACTGAGAATAACACCGTTTATAAACTTTGATATTGTGAACCTGGCCCCGTTATCGCCTGCAAGAAACCTTCCTGCCTTTATATCGAGGGAAATCTCTTTTTCAGGAAAATTCAAACGTGTATTTATAAACGCGGTTGTATATACATCTTTTTCAGTATTTTCCTTAAATTCAAAGGGGTTATCAGGATCTCTTTTTTTCACGACACTGCCGCTAAGTCCTAAAAGCACTCTTCCGTTAAAAAAAGGTTTTGCGATCTCAGCATCTATTCCGCCATACTGCACCTCAAGCAGGCCCAGGGCAATCCTTCCATATAATTCCTGTGTGAATTTATGTGTTTGATTTATCAGTAACTCTCCGAGTGCAACATTTTCTTTTTTATATTCTCCAATATCGCTTCTTACAGGGATAGAGAGCGGTTCGTCTGATGAAGTAATTTCATTTAAAGGATACCAGCTTAACCCGGTCATTATTGTTGCCCCTTTCCACGGGGTATAATTCATGCGTCCTGATACACCAAGCCGATACTTAAAAAAACCTGACGGGTCATTTATGAAGAACTCAACAGATGGTTTCAATCCGTATCTTAGAGATTTTTTATGCATACCGCCTGTTGTCCGCGGTTTTGATATTGAAGTGTTAATTTCGGAAAGAAAGAGAAACTCGGAAAATTTAAGTTTTTCAGAGTACAGATCATCAATATCTGTTTTAGTTGTTGAAAACCTTATGACAGGTATACTGTTCTCCTTGAGAACTATATGCGCGTCTCTTATGCTTGCCGGTGCAAGCCTGTTAATTATTGCGAGAATAGTGCCGATAGCTTTTGTGTTATATAAATATTTTTCATTCTGTGCCTCGATCCACAGGTCTTTGCCTTCAATGATAACGCTTATATCGCTGAAACCTGAATGATTCAGGGCCTGCGTCAGCCTGTCAGATAAAGGATTTTGACTGTATGCAGGATCTTCCCTGTAAGGGGATGTGTATACAGGAATAAGGGGCTTACCGATATTAAATGCAACCGACAGATTAACTCCTATTGTATTGCCTCTTTGATAGCTTACATCGAGTTCTGACCATTTTGTCGGTCTGTATCGCAGGCCGAAATTAAACTTTAAAGATACGGGTTCCCTGAAATACTCTTTCTGCGCAGGGTCTCTTGTCTGGACATGGTATTTTATGGGGCTGTATTCAGCCATTAGTGCATATTTTTCAGAAGGCGCAAACTGAACACCCAGGAAGAACTGCGAATCACTGAACCACTGACCGGGATTAGAGAACATCTCAAGCTTTATGCCCTCCTCCTGCTCAGGCAGGGGTTTTTTGCCGAATATTCCATTTCCAAATCCCAGTGTAAAGTCAAAAGGGTATATCTGTTTACTTGCAACAATGTACTGTGATGGATAAATACGGGTTCCGTGCGGGTCCATAAACCCTATTGCTAGTGCAGGGGAATATTTCCCTTCTGAGAGGAACTGGTATTTTAAATCAAATGACTTGTCTTTAAAATCACCGAAATTTTTTAAATTTAGATCAGGAGGTTTAACGTCAATTACTTCAGTGACTCTCAGCCCCAGTTCAAGCCTTTTAATCGGGGATACTGTCGCGTAGTAAAAACGGTATGGATCTATCTGGCTGACGCCGATGCGGTAGCTGTCCTCCTTAATGACCCTTGCAGTCGGGATTTCCAGAAGACCGGTATATCCCCGGTTTGACGGGAAAGTAAAGGGCTCGTCAGATGCAGACACAGGAACGGATAAGCATAAAACCAGTATAATTATATAAAGACGGTACATTAAAATATGGTTAAAGTAACGCCTGCTGTTACAGCAATTTGATAGAGTATCTGGACTATGTCCTTTATCTCTCTTATCCAGGCAATTCGAGCAAGTTTTTCAGGGACAACAACAGTATCACCCGGTTCGATCTCCTTTATTTCTTCTCCAAAGCCGGTCATTTCCCATCTGGACTTTGATGAGTTCCAGTTAAAAAATCCTCTGGAGAGCTTTCTTGCAGTACCGTCAACTTTAAGGACATATATGTTTTTCTTGTCCGCATTATCTGTGTATCCCCCGGTTAATTCTATATAGTCTTTATAGCCCATTCTCTGAGAATATATGAAACTGCCCCGTGACATCACAGCACCCATTACATTTACAGTGCTGTTCTTTACCGGGATGTTAATAGTGTCGCCTTCTTCAAGCTCTATATCGTATTCACTGCCTTTTAATAACCTGAGGTGGGCAAGATGCACTGATAATCTCCCAATCGGCTCAATTTTTTTCAGGGACTTTATAAATTGCTGCTGCTGAGCCAATTCCACTTTCCTTGCCTCTACCTCTTCCCTGCTTACGGCTGTTGATACCTGGGCAGACCCTTTTGTCAGTATTTCCTTTTCAAGTCTTGTAATCATCTCATCAAGGCCTTTTTTCTGTATTTCTTTTACTTTGACTCTTTTAAACACAGTGCCTCTCAGATATGCCATATCTGTATAGCCGCCCGCCCTTTCGATAAGTGAGGACAGTTTCTCCCCTTTTCTTATAGTATAGGTGCCGGGGAATCTAACTTCGCCATGGATTGTTATTGTCTGGTAAGGCATCCATTCAGGTATGGTACGCACAAAAAGATAGTCATCTTCCTTTAACATTATGTTATGCGCTGGGTCATCCTCCATGGCATTTCTCAGGTTAATAATATACTTCTCGGTTTCTGGCCCTTCCTCAGTAATATTGATCCTTGTTAATTCAGCCTCTTTTGTATATGCATAATATTTGAGTCCGCCAGCCATAGAGATTAAATCCTTGACAGTTGTACTGTTATTGCCTGCGCCGTACTCGCCTTCCCTCTGTACCGCACCGGAGAGCCTTATGGTTTTCCTGTCCTGAACGATCTGAAAGACTTTAACAATATCTCCTGCATGAAGAATAATATCTTTGTCCTGCATGTCATCAAGATTGGCTTCAAACACTACCTGACGGCTTTTATCAATAACCTGTTCTATCTGGACCCTGCCCTTAAAAGCAACAGCATTAAGGCCCCCAGCCATATCAATTAACTGCTCAACAGTGGTCTTGCCTTTAAGTTCGTAAATAGCAGGGTTGTTCACACTGCCTGAAATGCCGGCAAGGGCCCCTACAGGAGGGATAAATATGACATCCCCGGGCATCAGCCCTGTATCTTTTGTCTTGTCACCCTTTAAAAGCAGATCATACATATCGAAACTTACAATTGTTTTCCCATTTCTTTTTACCTGTATATTCCTCATGGTTCCGGTTTTACTTGGCCCGCCTGTCTCAAAAAGTGCGTTAACAAGGCTTGAAAGAGATGATATTGTGTAAGCGCCGGGACGTTGTGCACTGCCGACCACATAGACCCTTATTGTTCTTAATGAGCCCATGGTCACATTCATATCAAACCTGTTCAGTATCTTTGAGAATTCCTTAAAAAGAATATCTTTAAGCTCTTTAAACGTGAGGCCGGCAACACTGATAAGACCGATCTTTGGCAGGTTGATGTTACCGCTGCTGTCAACTTCTGCATTCCACCGGCCCTCTACCTCTCCCCAGATATTGATCTTTATTTCATCCCCCGGGCCCAGCAAATAATCAGGGCTGACAGGCACATCTTTAAAAGCGGCAAAAGTAGAAGGCTGTTTAAAAAGGTTATAGCCGAACTGTTTAATGCCTGCTGAGGTAAAAGGGCTGTCTATTTCCAGCAATTTAAATGCCGTAGAAAACTGCTCCCTGGTTCCTATCAGAAACCCGGCATCAACTACTTTTAAAGTTCTGGTGAATGCGTCTGTTTCTTTGGTTTGATTATTCTCAGTAACTTTGATTATTCTTACAGCAACCCTTGTTTTGCCCGGCGGAGGCGGAGAGATTGACTGAGAGAACATAATCTCATATTTCTGTAAAATTTCAAACTGAGTTTCAGTGATATCTATCTTCTCAGCGATAAATTGTTCGAATTCTGATAATTTTTCTATTACGGGTGTCCGGGACACTGCCTGCACCTGTTCAGCCGGTTTTGCCGGCTCAGAGGGCATAGTCTGCATTTGAGGCATACGGGATATTAGTGATTGAAACGCCGGCTGGATAGGGATGATATCAATTTGCTGGGCATAAGACAGATGAACAGATATAAGCATAAGCAATAAAATCAGGATTAATCTTAAAAAAAACGGTTGTTTAGTCATGCAGTTAATCCTCCAGTGTTTTTATCCATATACAATAAAGTGCTCTAAGAAAAGGTTTATCAGATGCCTATTTTAAACAGTATTGTTTGATAATTCAAGGCGAAAAATCAGACTTTATGCCTCTTTCTGGGGATTCTTAGTCTTATGATTTGAAGGTTTTCAATAAAGACACCTATTAAGGAAATAACAATAATGAGCACTACTAACATCAACCAGGCACTGTATTCATGTAGAACAATGGCAAGCAGGGACATGAGCAGTGACATTGTCCAGATTATTTTAACCGTTCTGGTAGGTGAAATGCCGGATCTCATCATAAGATGGTGCAGGTGGGTCTTATCGCCTTTAAAAGGATGTTTCTTATGGCAAAGCCGTACTGTCATGGTCCGCAGAGTGTCAAATATTGGAATACATAGGACTGTGACAGGTGCCATTGGGTTGATTTTTCCGCTGCCCTGCGTGAGTAAAATTGCCATAACTGACAGAGAAAGGCCGAGAAACAGGCTGCCGGAATCTCCCATGAATATCCTTGCCTTAGGATAATTATATTTAAAAAGCCCGAGCGTTGCACCAAGGTTAACAAGGCTTAAATAAAAAACCATGTTATTACCATCCATGTATGCAAAGATAGCAAAAGATGTAAAGGCGATTGAGGACACGCCGCAGGCCAGTCCGTTCAGTCCATCTATTAAATTAATAGCGCTGATGATTCCAAAAACAGCAAAGTAAGTAAAAGGTATTCCCCATATTCCCAGACTGATCTCGCCAGTGCCGAACAAGTCACCGAGTGTTCTGATCCATGTGCCTCCAGCAAAAATTATAATTGAAGTGGCTATTAAGGGAACGATTGTTTTTAGTTTCCAGTTCGCTCCTTTTGCATCATCAAAGATTCCGGCCATAAGGATTAAAACTGAAGATGCAATATAAGATGCTGTGATTTTATCGATCGGTAGTATAAGAAGATATACAGATATTACACTTAAAACAATAGCAATTCCACCAAACTTTGGTGTTGGTTTAGTATGTATATGTCTTTTGCCGGGAACCGCAAGTGCACCGGTATTATGAGCAAGTGCAATTACAAGGGGTACAGTTAAAAAAGAGATGGCAAATGCAGTTAAAAATACAATTAATGGCATAAAAACTTATCACCCCGAAACTGTAAATATTTTTTACGTTTTCTATTATATCATACATGTTTAGTTTATTGCAGGGGTTACTTTTTTGTTTTCTTCAGAAGTTCCTGTGAATTCAGGGTTATCTGCCTTGTTATTTAATGCTAATGTTGCTTTATTAATAGCTAAACAATGGTATAGGGGAATATGAATAACTATCTTACCATTATCTATTTTTGAGGGATACAGCGGGATAAGTCGGTACTGTCAACTATTATGTGTAAATTTGATATAGCGGCAAATTGGGACGCACCTTTCCTACGGCATTTGACCTCCAGCCTAACTCCATCTTTAACGATAT
>VAPA010209370.1_pt1 | contig 16285 bp, 15 predicted proteins | sample 3395041 | NCBI WGS metagenome assembly VAPA01 (sample SAMN08290432, study PRJNA428436) | hydrothermal vent metagenome | isolation source: Deep-sea hydrothermal vent chimney | place: Indian Ocean: Southwest Indian Ridge | depth 1973 m m
AGTTAAAAGACTTTACTGACACAGACACTGAAAACTGACACTTATTTTTACTGCCTGCCCCGTGTCCTAATCCCGATATTTCGGGATTTACGGGGACACTGGCACAAATAACTTGCACTGATTACACTGACACAGACACTTACACTGATTCAAATTACGTGTTAAGAGTTGCGAGTTAAAATAAAAAATTACTGGAGAATGAAATGTCAAAAACTTATAACATTGCGGTTATTCCCGGAGACGGGACAGGACCAGAGGTTGTTAGAGAAGGGATAAAGGTTCTTCAGGCCAGCTCTAAAAAGAATAAATTTTCACTCGAGATGGACTATTTTGATTTTGGTGGTGAACGTTTTTTAAAAACTGGTGAGACACTGCCTGTAAATGCAGTAGAGGATCTTAAGAAATACGATGCCATTTACCTCGGTGCTATCGGGCATCCTGATGTAAAGCCGGGAATACTCGAAAAAGGTATTCTTTTAAAGTTAAGATTTGAGCTTGATCAATACATAAATCTCAGACCTGTAAAGCTCTATCCCGGAGTTGAAAGCCCTCTTAAAGAGAAGGGCCCTGAGCATATTGATTTTGTTGTTATAAGGGAAAACACCGAAGGCCTTTACGCGGGCGCAGGAGGTGTGCTTAAAAAAGGCACTCCTGATGAAGTGGCTGTACAGGAGTCGATCAATACCAGAAAAGGCGTTGAAAGATGCGTAAGGTTTGCGTTTGAATACTGCAGGAAAAGAAACAGGATGAAGAAATTGACACTTTGCGGTAAAACCAATGTGCTCACTTTTGCGTTTGACCTTTGGGAAAGGACATTTTATGAAGTAGCAAAAGAGTACCCGGATATTAAAGCCGATTATGCTCATGTTGATGCCATTACAATGTGGTTTGTGAAGAATCCCGAATGGTTCGATGTCATTGTAACCGACAATATGTTTGGAGATATTATTACGGATCTTGGCGCGATGATTCAGGGTGGTATGGGAATAGCTGCAGGAGGCAATATAAATCCTGCCGGGACATCCATGTTCGAGCCGATCGGAGGCTCTGCACCTAAATACAGGGACAAGAACATGATAAACCCTCTTGCTGCTATTTGTGCCGCAGGCCTCATGCTTGAGCAGATCGGTCAGGAAAAAGCAGGCAGGGAAATAGAAAAGGCTGTAATGGATGTTACGTCAAAACATATAAAAAATCTTGCAGCTGGTCAGATGGGCCATACAACGACTGAGGTAGGTGACCTGGTTGTTGAAAATATTCTAAAATAAACAGAAAGGATGATAGGGTGAAAGCTAGAACGTTAATAATTTCGAAACCCGAAGCACGAAACCCGAAACAATTTCTAATTACCAAAATACAAAATTTAAAACAACTAGTTTTTGACATTCAAACATTTGAATTTTGAATTTGTTTAGAATTTAGATATTCGGATTTAGCAATGGTTAACCTTTAAATTTCCTAAACCCTTACCGATATTAAAAACATGCTCAAAAAGAAAGATAAATACATAGTAGCAGTTGTAGGTGCAACCGGCGCTGTCGGTAATGAAATGATCTCAATCCTTAAGGAAAGGAATTTCCCTGTTGAGAAATTGTGTCTTTTTGCATCTGAACGGTCTAAAGGTAAGACCATGGAGTTTCATGGCACTCCCTTGCCTGTTGAAATACTCGGGGAAAAAGTCTTTAAAGGGATAGACATCGCCCTATTCTCTGCCGGAGGAGACAGGAGCAGGCACTTTGCGCCCTTTGCAGCCAAAGACGGCTGTATTGTTGTTGATAATTCAAGCGCATGGAGGATGGACCCGGAAGTGCCTCTGGTGGTGCCCGAAGTTAACCCGGATGAGCTTAAAGGGCACAAGGGGATAATTGCAAATCCTAATTGTTCCACTATACAGATGGTTTTAGCCTTAAAGCCTCTGCACGATGCAGCAAATATCAAGAGAGTTGTTGTGACCACTTTTCAGTCTGTTTCGGGTACAGGAAAACAGGCAATGGACGAGCTTCTGCAGCAGACATCGGATATACTGAATTTCAAAAAGACAGAACCCAGTGTATATCCTCATCAAATAGCTTTCAGCTGTCTGCCCCATATTGATTCATTTATGGAGGATGGTTATACAAAAGAAGAAATTAAAATGGTCAATGAAACAAAAAAAATACTGGGTGATGACTCTATTCAGATAACCGCAACAACTGTCAGGGTGCCTGTATTCAGAAGCCACTCGGAATCGGTTAATATAGAGACCGGAAAAAAGCTGTCACCTGAAGAGGCAAGAGCATTACTCACTGTGATGCCCGGAATAATCGTGTTTGATGTTCCTTCAAAAAACCTTTATCCTCTTCCTGTTGATACTGTTGGCAAAGACGAGGTTTATGTAGGCAGGATAAGGGAAGACCATTCAGTTAAGAACGGCTTGAACATGTGGATTGTTGCTGATAATTTAAGAAAAGGCGCTGCTCTTAATGCTGTACAGATAGCAGAAGAACTGATTGCACAGATTAAAAAGTAGAGAGCCTGCAGGCTAGGCAGCGAGCAGGGAGAAAAAAATTGGAAAAAGTTGATTTTATCTTAAAAGCAGACTATCTGCTTACTATGGAAGGAGACCTCTCGCCTGTTAAAGACGGCGCAGTCGCGGTTAAAGGCAGTGAGATAGCAGGTACAGGCCCGTATGCTGAACTTGCAAAAAAGTTTAGTGCAGAAAAAATAATAGACGGAAAAGACAGGGTCATATTCCCCGGCCTGATAAATACCCACACACATGCTGCAATGGTATATTTCAGGGGGCTGGCTGACGATCTTCCGCTGAAAGAGTGGCTGGAAGGTCATATATGGCCTTCCGAAGCTAAATGGCTCAGCAGTGAATTTGTTTCTGACGCCATTGAACTTGCCTGCCTTGAAATGATAAAGGCTGGCATAACTGCTTATTGTGATATGTACTTTTATGAAGATGCCGCCGCAAAAACCACAGAAATAGCAGGCATGAGAGCGGTGCTTGGGGCAGGACTGCTCGATTTCCCTTCAAAATTTGCCGCTACAACTGATGAGTATTTTGAACATGCAGAGGATTTTATCAAAAGCTGGAAAGACAGTGAGCTTATTACTCCCTGTATAGCTCCGCATGCAACATATACATGCGGCCCTGAAACCTACAAAAGAGCTGTTGATGTGTCGGAAAAATATGACATTCCGACTCATACGCATCTTTCTGAAACCAGATGGGAGGTATCAGAGATTCAAAAACGGTACGGCAAGACACCTGTTGAGTACCTGGACAGTACGGGTATTCTTAATAGCAGGCTTTCAGCCGCGCATTGTGTATGGCTTACTGATAATGACATAGAGATACTATTAAAAAGAGGAGTCGGTGTATCTCACTGTGTTGAGAGCAATCTAAAGCTTGCCTCCGGCTTTGCTCCTGTAACTAAAATGATAAAAACCGGGGTAAAAGTCAGTTTTGGAACGGACGGATGCGCAAGCAATAATGATCTTAACATTCTTAGTGAGATGTCAACTGCCGCGAAACTCCATAAAGCGATTGCAGAGGACCCGACAGAACTAAACGACAGAACAGCGCTTTTAATGGCTACAAAGTGGGGCGCAGAGGTTCTCGGTCTTGGCGATATAACAGGTTCGATCAAGCCCGGCAAAAAAGCAGATCTGGTAGTAGCCAGTCTTAACCGTCCTCATCTGGTACCGATGTATGACATCTACTCCCATATCAGCTATAGTATGAGACCTACGGATATTGAAACTGTGATGATTAACGGAAAGATCGTGCTGAAGGACGGGAAGCTTGAAACAATGGATGAGTCAGAAATAATAGCTAAAGCAAAGGTGTGGCAGGAAAAGATTAAACATCAGTAGCTTTTTTATGCTCCTTTTTTCCCTCAGCCTGAACAATTAATGTAAGTCCATTTAAACCTTTTACAATCACGTTTTCGTTTTTTTCAATAACTGAATTGCTTTTAATTGCCTTTGCACGCCACAATTCATTGTTTATTCGTATATAACCAGAGGGGGACAAACGGTCAACAGTCCTGCCTTTTGATCCGATTACAGAGTTTGGATCGCCTTTTTCATAAGCACGCCATACAAAAGGAAACAGGATAATGTCCTTGATTATCCATATAAAGATAAACGTCCATACAGCCCATGTGGGAATGTTTGTCCAGTGTCGAAGCAGAATCAGGATCAGTATCAGCATAACCAGAGCCGGTAACTGCAGAAGTGAATACTTAAGGAGAACATACCTCGACCACATGCGTTTATTCATGATTTGTTAGCTTTTTAACGTAATGGTACTTAAGGTCTCATCAAGGCTTTTTGAATCCTCAACATTATATATCTTCACATCGGTATTTATCCTTTTAATAAGACCTGAAAGAACTCTTTTGGGCCCTGCCTCAACAAACACCTCTGCTCCGTTTTCAATCATGAACTTTATGGAATCCTCCCATAAAAGCGGACTGCTCAACTGCCTGATAAGTGATTCTTTGATATTACGGCTGTCATTTATAAACATGGCGTCTGCGTTATTAACAATTGGGAAGTCAGGTTTATTAAACTCGATATTGGCAAGAAGATCGGAAAGTTTTTGTGAGGCTCCGCTCATAAGCTCACAGTGTGAAGGCACAGAAACTGCCAGAGGTATTGCTCTTTTTGCGCCGGCATCTTTTGAAAGTCCCATTGCCTCATTAACTGCATTTTTATCACCGGCAATAACGATCTGGCCGGGGCAGTTATAATTTGCAGGAGCAACATAACCTGAGCCTACGGAACCGCATATTTTATTTATCCTGTCCCTGTCAAGCCCGATTATGGCTGCCATAAGGCCCTTACCCTCAGGCACTGCCTCCTGCATATACTGCCCTCTTTTCTCAGTAAGCATGACAGCCTCTTTAAAAGATATAGCCCCTGAAGCAGTAATAGCGGAAAATTCACCAAGGCTGTGGCCTGCCGCGCAAAAAGGGGTTAAGCCTTTTGAGGAAAGCAGGTTGAATACTGCGAAACTCAAAGTTAAAATACATGGCTGGGTTCTGAAAGTTTTATCAAGCTCTTCCTTTGGTCCGTTAAAACTGAGGGAGGCTATATCATATCCAAGAGCATCAGCGGCTTCATCAAAGACATCACGTACTTCCTGAAAATTATCATAAAGGTCCTTCCCCATGCCTATGTACTGTGAACCCTGACCGGGAAAGATAAAGGCAATATTCATTTAAAGCCCTTTTGATTCTTTGATTTTGCTAATTAAAAGAGGGACAATTTCAAACAAATCACCGACAATACCGTAAGTTGCAACATCAAAAATTGGAGCTTCCGGGTTTTTGTTTATCGCTATAATTATATCTGATGACTGCATTCCCACAAGATGCTGGACCGCGCCTGAGATTCCGCAGGCGATATATATTTTTGGGCATACTGTTTTTCCGGTTTGCCCCACCTGATGGCTGTATGAAATCCATCCTTCATCAACAACAGCCCTTGAGGCGCCGACAGCGCCGTCCAGAACACCTGCAAGTTCTTCAAGCAGTTTAAATCCTTTTTCACCTCCAACACCTCTTCCGCCGGCCACAATAAAGTCAGCTTCATGCAGATTAACTGCGACATCTGAAATTTCTTTTACAGAAGCTACAACCTTTGTTCTTGATTTCAGGTTATCAGTACTGACATTAATAACTTCCCCGTTTCGATGTTTGTCATACTTTCCTTTTTTCATTACTCGGGGTCTTACTGTTGCCATCTGGGGCCTATAGTCAGGACAGAGGATTGTAGCCATTATATTTCCGCCGAAAGCAGGTCTTATCTGAAGAAGATTTTTGGTTTCTCGATCTATTTCAAGAGAAGTACAGTCAGCTGTAAGACCCGTTCTAAGCCTTGCCGCTACCCTTGGTATAAATGATCTTCCAACAGGCGTTGCTCCGGCAAGAACAACAGCGGGTTTGTGCTCCTCAATAAGTCTTGAGAGCATTTCTGTATATGTATCATCGTTAAAGGGCTCAAGAACAGGATCATTACAGAGAAATACCCTGTCAGCCCCCCACTTTATAAGTTCTTTTGCTTCTGAATCATCACAGCCAAACAGCACCGCAGACAGGTCTGAATTAAGGTCATCTGAAAGTTTTCTGCCGATACCAAGGAGTTCATGTGTAACAGAAACGGCTTTGCCTTCTTTAAGTTCTGCAAATACCCACACGCCCTTATAATCAGTCAACGGTGAACGATGAACGGTGAACGATGAACTTTCCTTGACTTCTCTTATAGCGCCTTCTTCACAAACTTCAAGGCATGCCATGCACATGTTGCAATATTCATTAATAAAGGCTTTACCATCTTCCATTACAATGGCGTCAAATGGACATGAGCTTACGCATGATTCACATCCAGTGCACTTATCTTTATTTATTATTAAAGGCATCTGATACCTTTCAATTCTTTGATTAAGGTATCTACCTGTTCCTCAGGAGAGCCTTCCAATGTTCTTCTCTCAGATTTTATCTTTGGAGCAAAGATATTCTTTACCTGTGTAGGCGAGCCTTTAAGTCCGGTACTGCCCTCGTCAGCCCCAATATCACCCATACCCATTTTCTTTATTTCAGCTTTTTTTGCGGCTATTTTGCCTTTTAAAGAGGACATTCTCGGTTTATTTAACTCTTTAACAACAGTCAACAGTACAGGGATAGAGGACTCTACAATATCAAAACCTTCATCCATAAGACGCTGTACTCTTATGTAATCCTGCTTAACCTCTTCTATCTTTCTTACATAAGAAATATGCGGAATATTCAGGAATTCAGCTGTTTCAGGGCCGACCTGAGCTGTATCACCATCAATAGCCTGTTTACCGCAAAACACTATATCAGCCCCGATTTTATCGATAGCTTTTGCAAGAGTATATGAGGTTGCCCAGGTATCAGCTCCGGCAAAAGCCCTGTCTGATAAAAGCACGGCCTCATCAGCGCCCATGGATATTGCTTCTCTTAATGAACTCTCTGCCTGAGGCGGGCCCATGGTTAGAACTGTTACTTTCCCTCCGGTCTTTTCTTTTATATCGAGTCCTGCCTCTATCGCATTCAGGTCAAATGGATTAATAATACTGGGGACACCTTCTCTCATTAAGGTGTTTGTTTCAGGGTCTATTTTTATTTCAGCTGTATCCGGCACCTGCTTTATACAGACAACAATATCCAATCTGGTTACCCTCCTGAAAATTATTAATAGAAAACTGCTGTAATCCTCTTAAATCAGGTTGATATTATACGATATTAAGTTTGAGCAGGTAAACCCCATTAGAAGAACTTTGCCCTTCTAACGTGAGTGTTTTTCATGGGGCAGTTCATCCAGTCAGAGGATAATCATTATGTGGGATAGCTTACATGTTCACTTTAAAAGGAGTTTGTTTTATCCAAGCCGACCGTCAGATTTACATGCCGCAGGTATGCAGGCATGCTGCAAACAGCTGGGCTTTCTAACGGGGTAAACCCTGCTGGAAAAAGGAAACAGGGGAGAAATTTGTCTGATTATAGAAAACGAAGAAATTTATTTTGATTTTTCTAAAGTGAATTCAGACAGCCTTATTTTGCAGCTTCTTTTATTAATGCCTGACCAATAACATTTCTCTGTATCTGGTTTGTCCCTTCGTATATCTGAAGCACCTTTGCATCACGCATCATCTTTTCAACAGGGTATTCTTTCATATAACCTGATCCGCCCATTACCTGTACGGCATCAACTGTAACTTTCATCGCAACATCAGTGGCAAAGACTTTTGCTTCAGCAGATTCTTTGCCAAAATCCTTTACCCCGCTGTCTATAAACCTGGAAACAGCAAATACCAGAGCCCTGGCAGCTTCTATTTGTATGGCCATATCGGCAAGTAGATGCTGAACTGCCTGAAAACTGATTATAGGCTGGCCGAATTGATATCTTTCTGTTGCATACTTGGTAGCGACCTCGAATGCTCCCTGGGCAACACCGACACCCTGTGCCCCTACCCCGGTTCTGGTATTATCGAGGGTTTTCATTGCTATGATAAAACCCATGCCCTTCCTGGATATTATATTCTCCTTTGGTATACGGCAGTTTTCAAATATCAGCTCTCTTGTAACCGATGCTCTTATTCCCATTTTGTTTTCTTCTTTGCCAAAACTGAATCCAGGAGTTCCTTTTTCAACAATAAAAGCTGATGTTCCTCTTGCGCCCTTCTGCTTGTCAGTCATGGCAATAATGGTGTACACCTCTGCTGTTCCCCCGTTTGTTATCCACTGTTTGGTCCCATTAAGTACATATTCATTACTATCAAGCTTTGCAGTCGTCTGAACACCTGCTGCATCGCTGCCGGCATTTGCTTCGGTAAGTGCAAAAGCTGCAAGTCTTTTACCTGATGCAACATCAGGAAGATACTTTTTCTTTTGTTCATCAGATCCGTATAAAAGTATTGGGAATGTTCCAAGTGCATTAGCTGCATAAGTTGTTGCAATACCAAGGCATCCCCTGCTTAATTCCTCAACTGCAATTGAAAGCTCCAGACAACCCTTTCCGAGACCTCCGTATTCCTCGGGGATAAAAAGCCCAAAAAAATCCGACTGTGCAAGATCTTTCATTATGTCCCATGGGAATTCTTTTTTTTCGTCGAGCTCTGCCCTTACAGGCATTATTTTATCCTCAGCTATCTGTCTCGCCAGATCCCTGATCATCACCTGCTCTTCACTTAAAAAATAATCCATACTTCCTCCAGAATAATTTTCTTTATAGTTGATTATACTGATTTCAAAAAATGTTTACACAGCTTTTTTATCAGGGCAATCCTTATTTTTAAAATTCATCATTATAAAAGCTTAAATTTATCCGAATGCACTACCATTTAATCAGTACTGAAGCCCATGTAAGCCCCCCGCCGAAGGCCTCAAGAAGTATATATTCACCGTCTCTGATTCTGCCTGATTCTATAGCTTCATCAATGGCCATTGGAATTGATGCACTAGAAGTATTACCGTATTTATCAAGGTTAACAACGACCTTTTCCATTGGTAAATTCAGTCTCTTGGCCGTCGCCTGTATTATCCTGAGATTAGCCTGATGAGGGATAAGGAGTGAAATGTCCGAAGGCTTTATTTTGTTTTCTTTTAAAGTATCTGTGACAAGTTTCTCAAGGGTCCGAACCGCTACTCTGAATGTTTCATTCCCTTTCATTTTGATATAATGCATTCTTTTATCAATAGACTCTTTTGATGGAGGATATTTTGAGCCTCCGCCTGGCAGATAAAGAAGGTTCCACATGGTGCCGTCAGAATGCAGGTGCAATGACATAACCCCCCTGTCTTCACTGGTAGCTTCAATAACAACCGCGCCGGCGGCATCGCCGAATAATATACAGGTAGTCCTGTCCTCCCAGTCAGTAAATCTTGAAAGCACCTCAGTGCCGACTAAAAGGATATTTTTGTAAGTCCCGGATGTTATAAAACTGTTTGCCACTGCCAGCCCATATAAAAAACCACTGCAGGCTGCATTCAGGTCAAAAGCTGCAGCATTTTTGGCTTCAATCTTCTTTTGTATAAATGATGCAGTTGACGGCATAGGCATATCACCGCTTACAGTTGCGACAATAATCAGGTCTATAGAGGCGGGTTTCAATCCTGCTTTTTTCAGTGCTTTTTTAGAAGCTTTGGCCCCCAGATCAGATGCAGTCTCAGAGCTGCTTGCGATTCTTCGTTCTTTAATCCCGGTTCTTTCCGTTATCCATTTGTCGGATGTCTCCACACTCTTTTCAAGATCAACATTATTAAGGATCTTTCTGGGAACATAAGAACCTGTGCCTGTTATTCTAGCTCTTAGCTGCAATATCTCCCCTTCCCGGGTCATTTAGATCAAATTCTCTGGAGATAATATCAACAACACCTTTATTGTGAAATTCTTCAGCAATAATTAAGGCGTTCTTTATTGCCTTGGAGGATGAACGGCCATGGCTTATTATGCAGGGTTTGCTTATACCAAGAAGCGGAGCTCCTCCATATTCAGCATAATCAGTCTTTCTCCTAAAATTCTTCATAGCTCCTTTTATCAGTAAATAGCCCAGTTTGCCGGTTGTTCTGGCAGAGATCTCTCTCTTGAGCATTTTTGTAATTGCCTCGGCCAGCCCCTCGCTTATCTTAAGTGCTATATTTCCCACAAAACCATCACATACGACAACATCAGCATCTCCAATAAATATATTTTTGCCTTCAATATTACCAATAAAATTAATATCAGATTCTTTTAAGAGTTTAAACGTTTCTTTTGTCAATTCATTGCCTTTTGCATCTTCCTCACCTATTCCAAGAAGTCCGACTTTAGGGTCATCTACATTAAAAATACTTTTTGCATAAGACCTTCCCATTACTGCAAACTGATATAGATTTGCTGCCCGGCAATCAACATTAGCTCCGGCATCAATAAGAACAAAAAGCCCTTTAAGGGTCGGCATAACAGCTGCAATGGCAGGTCTGTCAACACCTGGGAGTTTGCCGAGCATAAGGAGAGCAGTTGCCATCACCGCGCCGGAGTTACCGGCACTGACCATTGCGTCAGCACCATCGGTCTTTAGAAGTTCAACAGCAACTTTTATTGATGAGTCTTTTTTACGCCTTAAGGCTGTTAATGGGGGCTCGTCCATACCAACAACCTGTGACGCATGTTTGATGCTTATTGAAGAGGAGGTAAATCCTCTCTCTTTGATCTCCTGATCCAGCCTTTTTTCATCACCGACAAGTATCACAGAGAGTTCTTTAGACTCTTTAACAGCTTCAATAGCACCTTCTACAGTAACAGCAGGAGCGAAATCCCCCCCCATTGCTTCCAGCGCAATCCTCATACAACTTCTTTTTCAATGATTTCGATTATTTTCTTTCCCCTGTAACTTCCACAGCTTGGACATACCCTGTGTGGAAGAGCTGGTTCCTGGCACTTCGGGCAAAGAATAATATTGGGAGCGGTGATTTTCCAGTTTGCCCTTCTTTTATCCCTTCTTGACCTCGTATGTTTGTGAGTTGGATTTGCCATTTTTACTCCTTTCTATGTTTGAGCGATTCCTTTAGTTTTTTAAGCGGTTCCAGTCTTGGATCAATTACTTCAGTATTGCATTTACATAACGCTTCATTTAAATTTATACCGCATGTGTGACATATTCCCTTACAGTCTGTATCACACAACGGTTTCATAGGAACGGACAGGAGCATTTGCTCTTTAACCATATTTACAATATCTATCTCATCGTTTTGATAAAAACTGACATCGAGCTCATCACTTTTTAATTCCTTTTCCTCACCTTCTCCAGATTCGAAAAGTGGAATATACTGAACATCAATATTGACGTTCAAAGGAAAAACAAGCGTTTTTAAACAGCGGCTGCATGTTGTTGGTACATCCGATGCAACCGTGCCTTTCACAAACACCCTGCCATCCAGTTTAAAAGCTTTAAAGTGAACATGCACTTTTTTCTCTGGCGAATCATCATAAAGAGCTAATGGCAGTTTCAGGTCTTCCTCAATACCGCTTTCGGGTATATGGGATACAGTTAAACGCATATTGCCCTTATTTCTGAGAACCACATAATTAATTCACTTCAGAGTGACAGAAATTTTTATCGTTTGGATTATAACAGGATATCACACGTAAATATCAATTAAGGCGTCACATTTGTGGAATCTCCTGATCAAAAATGATCAAAGGCTGAAACGAAATCCGTTATAGCCATAAGAATAACATTTGAATTATAAGGATTATATCGACTTTTTGTCAATAAATACGCTGAAGAGGTGCCGTATCCATACTTATGTCAACTGATACGGCAGAGTGAGTGAGAGCTCCGACTGATATCAGGTCAACACCTGTCTCTGCCGTTTCTCTTATATTTTGCAAAGTCATATTGCCGGAAACTTCAATAAGCACACCGGGGTTTTTACTCCGAATAAGCTTCACGGATTTCCTGATTGATTTAAGTGACATATTATCGAGCATGATGATTTCTGCCCCTGAGGACAAGGCGTCATTAACTTCGCGCATACTTTGTGCCTCTACTTCAATTTTCAGCATGTGCTGAATGTTTTTCCTGGCAAGCCTTACTGCCTGCTTTATACCTCCGGCGTTTTGAATATGATTATCTTTTATTAAAATGCCGTCATAAAGTCCCATTCTGTGGTTATGCCCACCGCCGATCTTTACGGCGTATTTCTCAAGATATCTAAGTCCCGGAGTTGTTTTTCTTGTATCTGTTATTTTTACAGAGAGTCCTTTTACACGTTTAGTAAATTTATGTGCAAGTGTTGCAATGCCCGAAAGTCTCTGGAGAATGTTAAGGGCAGTTCTTTCCGCCTTCAAAAGACCTCTTGTATTACCCTTAATCCTTGCAATAACAGTTCCTTTTTTTATTGTTTCTCCGTCTTTTCTGTCAGCTTTGAATTTTAAGCTGGAATCAGCGATGCTGAATACTTTTTCTGCAAAGGGAATACCCGCTAGAATAAATTTTTCTTTAGCAGTCAATACAGCCATTGATCTGTGTTTTTCCCGGATTATGGCAGTTGTCGTAATATCGCCTTTTCCAATATCTTCCTTAAGGGCGTATTTCAGAATAGAATCAATTTGTAACTGGCTGCTCATACTGCTAGGCATCCTGTTGCCCCAATTTTTTAAACTTATTAATGTTGACCATTATTGCTGTTATTTTATTTTTATATTCCAAATGGTTAGCCTTGTTTTCATCAACAACTGCTTTAGGAGCCTTTGAGATAAAATCCTCATTCGACAGTTTTTTTTCAACAAAGGAAAGGGATTTCTCTATTTTCTTTACCTCTTTTAACAGCCTCTGGATTTCAACGTCAATATCAAACAGGCCTCTTAGCGGCACAAATATCTCCATAGTGGGTCTTACATCCACAGCGGTCTCTTCCGGCCTGTCTGCGGAACTGCCTGTCTCAATAGTGCTGGTTTTTGCAAGCTTGGAAATATATGCAATATTTTCATTAAGTATTTTTTTGTTCTCGTCTGAAGTTTTTATAATCGCCTTCAGCTCAAGAGACGGTGATAAATCGAGTTCTCCCCTTATGCTTCTTATCCCGGCAACAGCATCCATTACGATTTTCATTTTAGCCTCTGCATCCTTATCCCTAATGCCCGCAAATTCATCAGGGTATTTACGTATGCAAAGGCTTTTACCTTTATTCTTAACTGGCAGGTGCTGCCATAGTTCTTCGGTTACAAATGGGATAAAAGGATGGAGTAAAGCGATAGATGTCTCTAACACATGAATAATGGTGCATAATGCTGCTTTTTTTGTATCCGCATTATCACCATACAGTGCCGGTTTTGACATTTCAAGGTACCAGTCACAGAACTCATGCCACATAAATTGATATAAGAGATTTGCTGAATCATTGAATCGGTATTCATCAAGAAATTTATTAACGTCAGCCGCAACGTGATGTAATCTGTCTAATATCCACCTGTCAGACAGGCTCAGATGGTTAATTTCATGTGGAGGGGTGATATCGTCTTCTTTATCGACATTAACAAGTATAAATCTGACAGCATTCCAGATTTTATTTATAAAGTGTTTATAGCCCTCAACCCTTTGTTCGGAAAATCTTATGTCCCTCCCCTGGGCAGCAAAAGCTGTAAGAGCGAATCTGAACGAATCTGTTCCGTAAATACCGGTCATTTCCAGGGGGTCAATAACGTTGCCTTTTGACTTGCTCATCTTCTGTCCCCCTGAATCCCTGATAAGAGCATGAATATATATGTGCTTAAACGGTTCATTTTTCATAAATTTAAGACCCATCATCATCATCCTCGCTACCCAGAAGAAGAGTATGTCAAACCCGGTAATCAATACATTAGTTGGATAGAACGTCTTCAGGTCCCCGGTCTTATCCGGCCAGCCAAGAGTTGAAAAAGGCCATAAAGCTGATGAAAACCATGTATCAAGCACGTCTTCATCCTGGATCAATTCTGATGCTCCGGAACCGCAATATGGACATGTCCGGGGTTCTTCAGCAGATACGATAATCCCGCCCTTTTCTTTACACTCCGCGCTTTGCATTGTTTTACAATACCAGACCGGAATTCTGTGCCCCCACCATATCTGTCTTGATATACACCAGTCCTTAATGTTTTTCATCCAGTCAAAATAGCTGTTGCTCCATCCTGAAGGAATAATTTTTACATCATTGTTCTTAACGGCTTTTACCGCTTCATCAGCAAGCGGCCTGGTCCTTACAAACCATTGTTTGGAAAGAAAAGGTTCAACGATTGTTTTACATCTGTAACAATGTCCGAGTCCTATCACGTGTTCTTTCACCTCAACAAGAATACCCGATGACTCTAAATCGCTGATAACCTTCTTCCTGCATTCAAACCTGTCCATGCCGTTGTAATGACCGGCTTCCTCAGACATGGTTCCGTTTTCTGTCATGATTTTTATATATGGCAGTCCATGTCTTCCGGCTATCTCAAAATCATTAGGATCATGCGCAGGCGTAACCTTTACAGCGCCGGTGCCGAAGGAAACATCAACAAAATCATCTTTTATTATGGGAATCTCACGTCCGAGAAGAGGTAATTTCAAAATCTTTCCAACCAGATTTTTAAATCTTTTATCTTTAGGGTTTACTGCTACAGCGGTATCTCCCAGCAAGGTTTCCGGCCTTGTAGTGGCTACTACAATATTTCCATCACCTTCCACAAAATCATACTGTATATAATAGAGTTTCCCTTTCTTCTCTTCGTGCTCTACTTCAAGGTCTGACAATGCGGTCTGACATCTTGGGCACCAGTTAATAATATAATCGCCCCTGTATATAAGGTCTTCCTTATAGAGCCTTATAAACACTTCTTTTACAGCTTTTGATAATCCTTCATCAAGAGTAAATCTCTCTCGGCTCCAGTCACAGGAAGCGCCAAGACTTTTCAGCTGATGTATGATTCTTCCGCCATACTGGTCCTTCCATTCCCAGACCTTTTTGATAAACTTCTCTCTGCCGAGTTTATGTCTGTCCATACCCTGTTTTTTCAGCTCTTTCTCTACTACATTCTGTGTGGCTATGCCGGCATGATCAGTTCCGGGGAGCCATAGAGTATTAAAACCTGACATCCTTTTCCACCTTATCAATATGTCCTGCAGAGTGAGGTCAAGGGCATGTCCTAAATGAAGAGAGCCGGTGACATTAGGGGGGGGGATTACTATGCAGTAAGGGGGTTTATCACTTTCCGGACTTGCCTTAAAATAATCATTTTCAAGCCAGAAATCATACCATTTTTTTTCAAACCCTTTAGGGTCATAGTTTTTCTCGATCATATCTGTAGAGTTATCAGCAATTGCGCAGTTATTTTTTGTTTTTTATTTTCTTATTGATTTTTTTTAATTCTTCAGTTATCACACGTTCCACAGCATATGGAATTTTCCCTTCAGCACTTTTTTCAACAACATCTTTTAGCTCATTCACAAAAGAACCCTGAACAATTTCTCTAATAATACTATCTGTTATTGCCGGGATTGATTTCAGGAGAATTTTTTCAATCAGTTTTTTATTTGACTGGTCTGCCTTTTCCTCCAATTCTTTCAGTTTGCCGGTGATCCGGGCAATGTCATCTTCCAAAACATTTACCGAGTCTGTTCTGATAGTCAGATCACTCTTTAATTTTTCGGCTTCTTTTTCGGTTTTTTCCATTTTATCCCTTAGCCGCGTTAATTCATTTCTGAGCTGTGTGATAATATCTTTTGAAGATTTAGCAGTTTCTATCCTGCTCAACAGCTCTTCAGCTTCAAAGGGCTTCAGGATATAATCGTCAGCACCCGCTTCTCTGGCTCTCTTCTTATCTATACCTTTGGCTGCTGCAACCAGCAGGAACACCTGAATATTTTTCAGAGACAGGTCCTTTTTAATCGAACTGCACAGATCATAACCATTCGTACCGGGCAGTTCAGTGTCCACAAAAACAATATCAGGAAGTTTTTCCTTAACAGTAGTGAATGCTTCTGTCCCGTCACTTATGATATCAATGGTAAAATCTTTTTCAGAAAGGATAAGTTCAAAAGTTTTCTGAATAACTACGCTTTCATCTGCTATTAAAAGCTTCTGACTCACTTAACCCCCCTTAATTTATTTTTGCAGATTTTATTAGTATTAAAACTAAAAGTCAAGAAGTTGCGCCCTGTTTGTCAAGCCAAAATAGAAATGTCCGGTTTTTACCAAAATAGAAATGTCCGGTTTTCATGTTTGTAGTTTTTCCTTTTGATAACCGTTATGTTGTAGCCCTG
>VAPA010269028.1_pt1 | contig 16269 bp, 21 predicted proteins | sample 3395041 | NCBI WGS metagenome assembly VAPA01 (sample SAMN08290432, study PRJNA428436) | hydrothermal vent metagenome | isolation source: Deep-sea hydrothermal vent chimney | place: Indian Ocean: Southwest Indian Ridge | depth 1973 m m
ATGGTTTTCTATGTCGGGATTTGGGTATGATTAATATCATAGACTGAATATCCGAAAGATTGTAAAATATAAAAAAATCAAAAGGAGGCAGTATGCTAAAGGAAAAAGTTAATGCTGTGCTTGAAAAGGTGAGGCCGCTTCTTCAGAGAGATGGCGGTGATGTTCAGCTTGTTGATGTACAGGATGATGGAGTAGTAAAAGTTAAACTCGTTGGTGCATGTTCAGGGTGTCCGATGTCTACAATGACCCTTAAAAATGCGATTGAGGCAACGATCAAAAAAGAAATACCTGAGGTTACTTCAGTAGAGTCTGTAGAGTAACGGATCTAATCCTGAAAGAAAGAAGGTGGAAGAGTGGAACGCATAATCGTCTGGTATCTAAGAATGAGCCTGGTTTATTTTATTGCAGGTGCGATGATTGGATTTTCAATCCTTTTATGGCCAAGTGAATCAGGTTATTATATATCATCGCATGTACATCTTAACCTGCTGGGATTCATGTCAATGATGATTTATGGAGTTGGATATCATATCCTTCCCAAATTCAGTGGCCAAAATATTTATAGCCCCATGATCATGAAAGTTCAGTTCTGGCTTTCAAATGCCGGTCTGACAGGAATGGCACTCAGCTGGCCTTTTGTAGCCAGGGGAAGTGAAGGCACAGCCGAAACCATTCTGATCCTTACAGCGGCCATGTCTTTACTCGCGGTAATATTATTTGCCTTTAATGTTTTAAAGACAGTAAAGGCGGTCCAGATGTGAAATGATACATTTATTTTATTTAGTGCCAGTTCCTATGATTCAAATCATAGTCAAACAGGAATATTCTTATTATATTAAAAGCATATAATTAAAAGCATAAAATGACTGGAGGAGATTATGGGAACTAAAATTGAAGTAACAAAGGATTCTGTAATAGGGGATGTAATAAAAACGATACCAGGGGCTGAAGAAGTAATACGGAAACATTTTGGTACTGGATGTTTTACATGTCCCGGAATAAATATGGAATCAATTGCTTTTGGTGCAACTATGCATAATATGGATCCTGAAAAGATTGTTGAAGAGCTAAAGAAACTTACAATATAGGGCAGCATATTGTTTAACCCGTTAGAAGATCTTTGCCCGCGCCTTAAACCTTAAACGTACCAGCTACTAATGGGAAGGACCACACGTGGTATTAGACTCCGTGTTCACTTTGAAAGGAATTTATTTTACCCCTGCCTACCGGCAGGGCAGATAGACAGCGGGGTCTTCTAACGGGGCATGATTAAGTCTATCTTTATAAGACCATACATGATTACCCTGATGGATTTAAGACTTAAACAGATTAATAACAGGAGACAAAATGGAACATAAGTGTCTTAATTGTGGTGTGTCAAGTGAAGAGCAGGTGTTGATTGCATGCAGTTATAAGGGAGAAGGCCTCCATGTTTGTCTGCGATGTCTTCCAGTTCTCATACACGGTACATGTTAAGTTGTCTTAAATATATACTCACAATTCTGCCAGATAATGCTGTCATCTAAAAAAACCTGTTGTTTTAAACAGTTGCCTATAATGATGATGCGTATCTTTGTGTAAAAATCATTGACAATATATATATTTTATGCTATAAATATTCTATATCAAAAAAAATCAACTAACAATAAAACCAATTGGGGGGAAAATGTCAAGATTAGATGTAAGGTGCAAGGTTAATTTGCCTGTAAGTTTGATTTATGGCAATGGCGGCAGGGAGGCAAGTGAGAAAAAAGCGTCATTTTCAGTGATCAGTCTTAACGGCGCATATATTGACTATAAAAATCCTTTGCCCGAAAAGAAGATTTTTGCCCTTAAATATGAGCTTCCTAAACATGGCGAGTTTGAAATGATCGGGGAAGTCATACACAAAGAAAAAGCCGGAATGGCAGTCAAATTTTACAATGTAAACAGGGACACTAAAATAAAACTGTGGGACTTTATTAAAGAGAATATTACTCAGGAGAATAAGTGTCCATACTGTGGCGCGAAGAACGAACGAAAGGTAATAAAGTGCAGTTCATGTGGATGGACGTTAAACTTTGATTCTCCGGATTATCTGGTCAAGCATGAAAAGGAATCTTATATAAACAGGCTCTCCTCAAAAGGTAAAGCATTCACACTGGAAGATATTTACAAAATACTTAATTTTATAGATGTAGAGATTCTGGGAGTGGGTAAGAGCTTGGAAATTAATGAAGAATTTGTTGGATCGAGCAAGCCCATGCTGGAGGTGTTCTCCCGGATAAGAAAGGCAGCGCCAACGGATACCCCGGTACTTATTACAGGAGAAAGCGGAACCGGCAAGAAATTAACTGCCAGAGCAATACATGAAAGAAGCCCAAGAAAAGAAAAACCTTTTATTAATATTGACTGTTCTGCAATCCATGAAGACCTTCTTGAGGCTGAACTTTTTGGTTATGAAAAAGGGGCATTTTCTAATGCTGAAAACAGCAGGCCCGGAAAACTCGAATACGCTGACGGGGGAACAGTTTTTCTGTCGAATATCAGGGAACTTCCAGTAAATTTACAGTTAAAATTATTAAGTTTTATGGAGAACAGGACTGTTGGAAAAACAGGCGCAAGGACAGGCAAGAAAGTGGACGTAAGAGTTATTGCTTCTGCAGAAAAGCTCAGGGCAGCTGTGTCTCAGGGTATTTTTAATAAGGATCTGTTTCACAGACTGGATGCTTTCAGCATTGATCTTTTGCCTATGAATGAAAGAGGTGATGATAAGACAATTCTTGCAAGATATTTTCTTAACAAGTTTGCAAGGGATATGAATGTACATAAGAAATTTTCATCTGAAGCAATGGATTCAATAAGAAACTATGATTGGCCGGGTAATGTACGGGAAATAGTAAATAAGGTAAGAAGGGCTGTTGTCGTTTCTTCTGATGCTGAAGTGCAAACCGAGGACCTGGACATGATCAAGCCTACTACAAGCATTGATTCTATCTCCACTTTGAGAGACATAAGAAGCACAATGGAGAGACAGAAGCTTATAGAGGCTTTGCAGTTATGCAGGAACAATATATCAAAAACTGCCAAGGTTCTTGGAATAAGCAGGCCGTCGGTTTACAGTCTGAAGAAGAAATACAGAATATAATCTTTTTTACCGCTTAAGTTATAATGCCGGCAGGGAGACTTTTAAAAATGCAAAAAGAAAAAATAATAATACTCTGGGATGAGGACTAAAGCTTAGTCCCTGGGATTCCTGTTTCCTTACAAGCTGCTTTTAAAGATCCTCCATAAGTATTGACATTTTCAGCTTTTTATTTAAAAATAAAACATGAAAAATGCTCTGCTTCTGCCTTTATTTTTAGTCCTGATTACCGCGGGCTATGTTGAAGGCTCAAAAGAAGTTACTGTTAAAGGTTTCCGTTTCTGGTCAAGTGAAAGATATACAAGAGTTGTTGTTGATCTGGACGGGCCTGTAAAATACACCCGGAACCGCCTTACAAATCCTGAACGCCTGTATTTTGACCTGTCAAACTCACGTTTATCCAGAAAATCAGATCCATCTTTGCCTATTGGCGATGGTATCTTAAGGAAACTGAGAGCCGCACAATATAAAAAGAAAACCGTAAGGGTGGTTCTTGACCTGCAGGATTTCAATAACTACAACACATTCATTCTTAGTGATCCCTACAGGCTTGTCATAGATGTTTTTGCAAAAAAAGCGGCCCGGGATGTTCCCGAAAAAAAGATACCGAAAAAAATTAAAAAGATAAAAAAGGTGGTGATTGACCCGGGACACGGGGGGAAAGATCCTGGAGCAATAGGATCTAACGGCCTCAGGGAAAAAGATGTTGTTCTGTCAGTCGCAAAAAGTCTGGCCAGGATTCTAAGAGAAAAATATAATATGGAGGTAATTCTTACACGAGACAAGGATATTTTTATACCGCTGGAAGAAAGGACCGCAATAGCTAATTCAAACAAAGCTGACCTTTTTATTTCTATACATGCCAATGCCAGCCGCCGTAAAAAAGCAAGAGGTATCGAGACATATATCCTGAACTGGACCACCAACAAAGAGGCAATGAGAGTTGCAGCAAGAGAGAATTCAATATCTTTTAAGAAAATGGAGCAGGCCCAGAGCGATCTTCAGATAATACTTAAGGACCTTGAACGGGAAAACAAAAAAGACGAGTCTATGAGACTGGCCTATAATGTTCAGGATAAGATGGTCAGAACAATAAGCAGGGAATATAAAAGAATAGTTGATCTGGGCGTGAAGCAGGCATTATTTTATGTGCTTATTGGTGCAGAAATGCCGGCGGTCCTTGTGGAAATATCATTTATCAGTAACAAGGTCGAAGCAAAAAGACTTTCTATGGGCAAGTATCGCAAAAGATTGGCTGAAGCTATAGCCAGTGGAGTTCAGGATTATGCTGTTCCAAAAAAGACAGTTAATCCCGTTGGAAGGCAAGATTGGAAACTCTTTTCTGACGGCGTAAAGAGCACAGGTGATAAGATTTAGCCCGGAGACTAAAATACTGATGTATCTATTGTTGATATCATCAGTATTTTTATCGTATACCATTGAAGTCGATTTAGTACTGCTTTTTATAGTCCTTATCTTTACCTTAAAAGTCCCATTTGCCATGTTAACCAGGGGCTTAATACCAATATTGATCTTTTTGACGTTTACTTTTCTTAGCAATGTACTGTTCCAAACAGGAAAACCTATTTACCGGATAATAGGTTTTGTTGTTACAGAAGAAGGGCTGAGAAATGGAGGACATCTTACATTAAGAATTCTTATATTGGTGATCGGAGCAAAAATACTTACTTCGACAACTTCTGCAGAAGACCTTGTTAAAGCCATGACAAGACTTTTGGGCCCCGTTGCAAAGATCAGGGCTGTAAGAGAATTTTTATTCATCATGTCTCTTACTCTGCGCTTTCTACCTATTATTTATGATGAAGCGCAGACACTCTACACGAACTCGGTAAAAAATTCACACGAAACTACCATAATGGGCAAAATCAGGATTTCAGCATCTCTTCTTACGCCGTTATTTGAGAGAAGCCTTAAAAGGGCGAGGGAATTACAGGCCCTTGATGCTGATTAAGCCGCTGATTCTAAAGATAATAACAGTTCAAATGGATAAAACATGAGTCTTGATTTGATACTTAAAAACGGCAGTATTATTGATGGCTCTCAAGACAGTTTAATAAAAAGAAAAGAAGATATAGGAATAAAGGGAGACCGTATACAGGTAATTGGAGATCTTTCAGATGCAAGTGCGGAAAGGATAATTGATGTTGCCGGCATGTGTGTTTGTCCCGGTTTTATTGACACTCATGCTCATTCTGATTTTACAGTAATTGCAGACGGAAGGGCAGAGGGCAAGATTTCCCAGGGGATCACTACAGAGATAAATGGTAATTGCGGTTTTTCTGCTGCACCACTGTTTGGATCAGCATTGGAACTCAGGATATCCGATCTAAAAGCTCTTGACATAAAAGAAAGATGGAACAGCTTTTCTGAATATTTTGAAATTTTAAGAAAAAAGAAATTTGCACTGAATCTGCTGACTCTTGTAGGACACGGCAATCTCAGAGCCTCTGTGGCCGGATACTCGGACAGAGAACTTGCTGATAACGAAAAAGAAAAAATTTATAATCTGCTAGAAAATGCACTTGATGATGGTGCAATAGGCCTGTCAACCGGTCTTATTTATCCCCCCGGTGTTTATTCAGATACCAGTGAACTTATCGAGATGGCGCATGAAACATTGAAGGCAGGCGGAAGGATATATGCATCACATATAAGGAACGAAGGAGATGAGCTTCTGGCTGCCATTGAAGAAGTGATAAGGATCGGTCTTGAAACCGGAATACACGTCCATATATCCCATTTAAAAACCAGCGATAAGAGGAATTGGCACAAACTGGTGTCTGTCTTTGAGATGATTGCAGAGGCGCAGCAGAAGGGACTGAGACTGACTTGCGACAGGTATCCTTACACTGCATCAGGCACAGGACTTGATGCGGTCCTGCCCGACTGGGTTTATGATGGAGGAGATGAAGAAGAGCTTAGCAGGATACGTAATGACAATGTCAGGATAAAACAGGAGATGTTAAGAAAATATCCTGATGAAGCTTTATGGGAAAAGGTTAAGATATCCGAGGTCAATTTAGAAAAAAACAAATGGATGGAAGGGAAGAGCCTGTATGAAATAAGTATTGATTTAAAGAAGCACCCCATAGAATGCATTTTTGGTCTTCTTATTGAAGAAAAATTAAAAGTTAATGCAATATATTTCTTAATGAACGAGGATAATTTAAAGGCCATTCTGAAATATCCTTATACCATGATCGGCTCTGACAGCTCAGCAAGAAGCTTTGACGGAATAACTGCTAAAGGAAGGCCGCACCCGAGGGGATTTGGAAGTTTCCCGAGGATATTGGGAAGGTATGCAAAGGAAAATGATGTTCTCAGTCTTGAGGAAGCAGTTTATAAAATGACAGGGATGCCTGCTGAAATATTTAATATAAAGCACAGGGGTTTTATAAAAAAAGGATATTTTGCCGATATAACGGTTTTCGATCCGGACCGCATTTATGACAGATCCAGTTTTAATGATCCATTTCAAAGGCCTGAAGGAATTCATTTCGTAATTATAAACGGAATCCCTGTTGTATGGGAGGGTGAAATTACAGGAATAATGCCCGGAAGGGTGCTTAAATGAAAAAGACGGTAGTAGGGATAACAGGGGACATAGAAAAGGGCAGGTTTTCCCTGAAAACAGATTATATTGATGCAGTAGAAAAAGCAGGAGCAGCCACATTATTACTTTCGCCGACCCTAAACAGAAGATCAATAAATGAAATTGCGGGAAAAATCGATGCTCTGATGATATCCGGAGGCTGGGATATAGACCCTGTTTTCTATGGAGAAAAACCGGAAGCGTATTTAAAGCTTATAACGGACAGGAGATATCATTTTGAAAAGGCACTGCTCAAAAAAATAATGAATACGAAAAAGCCTGTTCTTGGTATTTGCTATGGAATGCAGTTGTTAAATGTAAGTATGGGCGGCACATTATATCAGGACCTGAAGACCCAGAGGACGGACGCTATTAATCATAGATCACGGCATACAATAAAGATTTGCAATAATAGTGAATTATATTATATTTTAAAAAAAGACAAAATTGCAGTAAACAGCTATCACCATCAGGCTGTAAAAAAGATTGGAAAGGGTTTGGTAACTTCGGCATACTCAAGGGACAACATGGTTGAAGCCTTTGAATTAAAAGGTTACAATTACTTTATGGGAGTTCAATGGCACCCGGAAAAACTTTCTGACAATAGTTCTCTGAAACTGTTTGAATCATTTGTAAAATCTGCTATGAATAACAGGAGGAATGTACCGGGGTGACTACCGAGCGTTTATACACCACTGTTTATCTTGCAATAATAATAATATTCTTTTATCTGTTTTATCAGGTGCTTAGTCCTTTTCTGATCACAATTACGTGGGCTATGGTTTTAAGTATCACATTTTATCCTGTCTACAAGATTGCCCTGAAATTAATTAAGCGGCCATGGGTTGCTTCTCTTATTACACTTATAGTGATACTGGTAATTATAATCGGCCCGTTCACATATCTTACAGGCGCCCTGGTGAATGAGATAACCGATATTTACAGCTCGATTGACGAAAAAGGATTCAGTACAATTGATAAAATAAAGGATAATCCAAGGATTGCAGGTATTCTGGATAAATTAAGTTCGTATAAAGCCTTTGAAAACATTGATATTGAGGAAAGCGCTGTCCAGTCCCTGAAGTTTATTGGTAAATTCGTAGGTCAGAACATATCTGGTATTTTTAAAAATACGGTTTTTCTTCTGTTTAGTTTCTTAATAATGTGTATGACGATATTTTATTTTCTCAAGGACGGAGATGAACTTACAGAATATATAAAGGCCCGGCTGCCTTTTGATGAAGAGCAGAAGAATCAACTTGAAAAACGGGTCAAGGAAATGGTTATAGCGGTCATATACGGGGGCCTTGCTGTAGGTATTATACAGGGAATTATAGGTGGTGTTGCATTTCACGTGCTTGGGCTTCCTGCTCCTGTTTTGTGGGGTTCTGCCATGGCAATTCTGGCATTAATACCGTTTTTTGGTGCTTCTCTCATATGGGGCCCCGCAAGTTTAATGCTTGTCTTTCAGGGAAGCTATGCAAAGGGTATAGGGCTTTTTGTTCTGGGGGCACTGGTAATAAGCATGATAGACAATCTGCTCAGGCCAATGCTTATTGGTGACAGGACAAAACTGCATATGCTGATGGTTTTTTTCAGTGTACTTGGTGGCATCAGTTATTTCGGCTTCATAGGATTTATCCTGGGCCCCTTGATAGCCGCTCTGTGTCTTTCACTTTTGGATATATACAGGCCGGCAGAGAAAAGCGCTAAGACAGAGTCCGATAAAATATAAAACTGCAAAAATTTCACAGGAGGGTAAATGCTTACATACAGCGAACTAAAGGAACTCTCTGCTTTAAGCGGAGAAGAGAATCATTTTGTGAGTCTTTACCTTAATGTTAATCCGATCACAAATCCCCGAGGAGATTATCTTATACATTACAGGAACATGCTGAAAGAGACATTGGACTCACTGGGTAAGGAAAATGGTAAAACGCTCAAAAAGGACTTTGATAAGATAGAGCGATTCCTTGAAGATAATAAAAGATCTTTTAATAAAGGAGTTGCAATTATCAGCTCAGGATCAAACGATTTCTGGAGAAGTTATCATCTGTCACTGCCTGTAAAGAATGATATTATAGTTGACAGTACTCCGTATATAAAGCCACTGCTGGCTATTCTTGATAATTATCAAAGATATGCCGTTCTTATGGCTGATAAGGGATCTGCGAGGATATTTGTTATATATTTAGGTGAGATCGAAGAATACACTGAGTTTTTTACACATGACATCCCCGGGAAACATAAAAAAGGGGGGTGGTACTCACTGCAGCAGAGCAGATTTGAGAGGCATATTGAATATCATGTCGATCTCCATATAAAAGAAGTGGTTAAGAGATTTGAGGGCTTTCTCAATAAAGAGGATATTAACAGAATAATTATTGGAGGTACCGAGGAGACAGTCGTAAAAATCAGGAAAGCACTGCCACAGTCTGTACTGAAAAAGGTCATTGCCGGATTACCTGCAAAAATGATAACTGAAGCTAACGATATACTTAAAATGACGTTGAAAATAACTGATGAATATGAAAAAGAGGAGGAAATGCAGACAGTGGATGAACTGATAAAAAGAACTTTAAAAAATGAATCCGCTGTAATCGGAGCAGAAGATGTCCTTGCTTATCTTCAGGAAGGAAGGGTGAAGAAACTGGTGTTCCTTAAAGATAAAAAAATGAGCGGATTCAAATGTAATAACTGTAATTATCTTACCGTTCAGAGTATCAGTTCATGCCCTTACTGCAGAGATACTTTTTCTGAAATAAAGTATCTGGTTGATTTTATAGCTCAAAAGGCCGTTGAGCAGGACGTAGCAATAAAAGTAATTTCGGAGAATACTGAATTTACGGAGAAAGGCGGAATAGGGGCGTTTCTTAGGTTTTAATGTGGGCGTTTTTACCCCACACCCCAAGGTACTTTCTGTGGCGCTTCACCCACACCCGAGTTACTTTCTTTTACCACCAAAGCAAGTAACCAAAGAAAGGTGGCCCTGAGAGATCTCGCCCGCTTGTAGCGAGGCGGAAAGCAGACCGAAATAGAAACAATCCTAGGGTGGCCTTCTTTTGGTTCATTTTCTTGGACAAGCAAGAAAAGAACCCGGGGGTATGGGGGCAATTGATTTTGTCGAAACGAACGCGGGTTTGGGGTTCCCGTAAAGTCATTATGACTTAGACAACGGGACAGGACGCAATCCCAGGAATCAACCTCCTTCGGCAATTCTCTCTTCTTCTTCCTGTCGGGTCTTACAGTCTATGCAGTAGGAAGTTACAGGCCTTGCTTCAAGACGCTTTATACCGATTTCATTACCGCAGCTTTCACATATTCCATAAGAATCAGAATCGATTCTTTCAACAGCTTCATCGATCTTCTTTAGGAGCATACGCTCCCTGTCTCTTAGCCTTAACATGAAGTCTCTATCTGCCTCTGCTGTTGCCTGATCTCCCATATCAGGGAAGTTGATTTCACCGGGAAGGATATTTAAGGCAGTTTCAGCCTCTTTTAATAGAGTGTCACGCTGAACGATGAGATCTTTCTTAATTCCAAATACTTTTCTGGTCCTGTGTGAAAGTGAAGTTTTCCTGGTTTTCTTAACAGCGCTTTTTGATGATTTGTGTTTAACGGATTTTTTTATGCTTTTGCGTTTTGTTTTTTTGACCTGCTTCTTCTTTGGTTTACTGACCGTTTTTTTGGTTTTTTTAGTTTTTTTCTTTGTTTTTACCTGTTTCTTTTTTTTCATAAGTAGTCCTTTTTTTTAATTTTAAAGAGTATATAAAATAACAAATTTAAGTTTATCAAGTCAATTACTATTTGCATGGAGGATTTTGTATGTCTTGACAAAAAAGATTTAATTACATTAATTTAATTCAAACAGAACAAGGATATTTTAAGAATTTACAGTTTGTTGTTAAAAAAGTTTTAAATCTTTTATATTTATGAATAAAAACCTGCTTTCTGTAGAAAACCTGAGTGTCATCTTTAGTAATGGCAAACCTGTTAAAGCTGTTGATAACATAAGCTTTAATATGGCTGAAGAGGAAATATTGGGACTGGTTGGAGAAAGCGGCTGCGGTAAAACTCTTACTGCCCTGTCAATAATGAAACTTCTTCCTCCGAATGCGGACCTTTCAGGTAAAGTTATTTTTAAGGGGCATGATATTCTTAAAAAAAATGAAAATGACCTTCGTAATATAAGAGGTAAAGAGATATCCCTGGTTTTTCAGGAGCCTATGACATCACTTAATCCTGTATTTACAGTTGGTGATCAGGTTGCAGAGGTTTTGATTACCCACAGCAAAATGAAAAAGAAAGAAGCCTTGATAAAGACAATTGAACTTTTGAGGGAAGTTGGGATCCCATCTCCTGAAACAAGGATAAAAGAATATCCTCATCAAATGAGCGGCGGAATGAGACAAAGAATAATGATCTCAATGGCCATAGCATGTTACCCGGCACTTATTATTGCTGATGAACCCACTACTGCACTGGATGTTACTATACAGGCACAGATACTTGAGCTTCTGGACAGCTTAAAGACAAATAACAGGATGTCCATACTTTTGATAACGCATGATCTGGGGATAATCGCTGAATGGGCCGACAGGGTGGAGATAATGTATGCAGGCAGAATTATTGAAAAAGCAGCGGTGAAGGAGATATTTAACAATCCAAGACATCCTTATACTATAGGGCTCCTGGAATCACTTCCTAAAAAGAAAGGGATCCGTCTGGTCCCTATTCCCGGACAAGTGCCCAAAATGGGTATGCTTCCTGAAGGATGTAAATTTAATACAAGGTGTCGCTATGCTATTAATGAATGCCATGTTAAAGAGCCTGAACTGACCCCTGTTGGCGGAGAAACACAGCTTCATTTAAGCCGCTGTATAAGAGCGATGGATCTATGAAGGAAATACTCAGGCTAGAGTCTGTAAAAAAACACTTTCCTGTAAGAGGCAGAGGCATTCTGAGGGCTGTGGATGGTGTCAGTTTTTCTGTAAATGAATCTCAGGTATTCGGGCTGGTTGGTGAAAGCGGTTGCGGCAAGTCTACTGTTGCAAAGCTTATACTCAGGCTGATCGAACCCACAGAAGGGAAAATCTATTTTGATAATATTGATGTTTTTAATGCAAAGGGTGAGACACTTTCCCGAATCAGAAAGAACCTGCAGATTGTATTTCAGGACCCTCTTGCTGCGCTTAATCCGAGGAAACGCGTTATAAACACTATTGGCGAGGCACTGTTTATAAACAATATTGCCAGAAAGAGCAGAGAGATTAATGATCGTGTTCTTGGGCTGCTCAAAAAAGTCGGACTCGACGCTGACTCATTATTTAAGTATCCTCACGAGTTTAGCGGCGGACAGAGACAGAGGGTATGTATAGCAAGGGCACTTGCTGTAAATCCAAGGCTTATAGTAGCTGATGAGCCTCTTTCGGCACTCGATGTGTCAATACAGGCACAGATAATAAATCTGCTCAAAGATTTACAGAGAGATTTTAACCTCTCATATGTTTTTATCAGCCATGACCTGCATGTTATTGAGCATATCAGCAATATTATTGCCGTGATGTACCTGGGGAAAATAGTTGAAATGTCTGATACAGAAGAGATGTTCAAAGAGCCTCTGCATCCTTATTCCGAGGCTCTCCTGTCAGCCGTTCCAAGCCCTGAAACAGGAAAAAAGGAGCAGAGGATCATACTTTCTGGTGATGTCCCAAGCCCTGTAAACGTACCTCCAGGATGTCCATTTTACCCAAGATGCCATAGACGGTTTAATCTTTGTGAATCGGTTGTGCCTGAATATAAAGAAGTAAATAATGACAGATGGGTTTCATGCCATCTTTTTAATTAATATATAATAAATCAATAGTAGAAGCTCGCGATAAATTTTTATGATCATATAGGGGGTTAAATAGATGTTACTGGGTGTTAACGTTGACCATGTTGCTACAGTAAGACAGGCCAGGGGTGGTACAGAGCCTGACCCGCTGGTAGGTGCAGCACTTGCAATGCTCGGGGGTGCTGACGGTATTACTGTCCATTTAAGAGAGGACAGAAGGCATATTCATGACAGAGACCTTAAGTTGATCAGAAAGTGTGTTCATGTAGAACTTAATCTGGAAATGGCTGCAATAAATGAGATGGTAAGCATAGCATTAAAGATCAAGCCTGATTTAGTTACGCTTGTTCCCGAGAAAAGGGCAGAGCTTACAACCGAAGGAGGACTTAATCTTAAAACAAAAAAAGGAAAGGTGAAAAAAGCAATAAGCACAGTGCAGTCAGGAGGAATTCCTGTGAGTCTTTTTATAAATCCATCAATAAGAGATGTTGAAATCTCTAAAGAGATCGGTGCCAGTATGGTGGAGATACATACAGGGCTATATTCAGATTCCAAAGGACGAAAACAGTTGAAGGAGTTAACTAAAGTAAAAAAGTCTGTAAAAAGGGCTTTAGAAATTGGTCTTGGAGTTAATGCAGGCCATGGCTTAAATTATTCAAATGTTAAGAAAATCGCTTCTATAAAGGGACTGCGCGGCCTATATATCGGTCATAGTATTGTATCAAGAGCTGTTTTTGTCGGTATGGAAAAAGCAGTAAGGGAAATGAAGAAAGCAATAAGGGATAATTTAAAGAGATAGTCTTATGGAAAATCCTAAATTCAAAATCCTAAATCCTAAACAATATCTAAATCCAAATTTTCAATGTCAAAAATGTTTAGAATTTAGTGTTTCGGATTTCGAGTTTTATTTGACATGATATACGGTATAGGCATAGATCTTGTAAAGATCGAGAGAATGAAACAGGTTGCGGACAAATGGGGAGATAATTTTCTCAAGAGGGTATTTACAGACAAGGAGATAGCGTATTGTTTTGAAAGAAAAGAACCCCAACTTTCTCTTGCAGTCAGATTTGCGGCAAAAGAAGCTTTAATCAAGGCAATAGGGTCTGAAGTACATGTACCTCTGACAGATATAGAAATTATGAATTTTAAAGGCGGAAAGCCGGTAATTGAGGCCAGGGGAAAACTTGAAGAATTTTTCAAAGATAAATCTATTAAGCACTGCCACCTGTCACTCAGCCATGAGAAAGAATTCGGGATCGCATGTGTAGTGCTGGAAAAGTGATTTAAAGAGGAGACTCTGCTTTTACCAATCCTTTGATTTTGCTTCCGCTCTTAATGCTGAAAATCCTGGTTTATCATTGCCGTTGGCTGGTATTAATCTGAGACTGCTAATCGCGGTAATTAATAGGTTATTGTTTATAAATTCCACCCTAACGTTAAGCCCCCATTCTTGCTTTCGCAAGAAAGCAGGGTGGGCTGGATTGTGTTATTTGAATGAACAAGTGTGTTTTTCTCTTAAATTTTATCCTTCTGATATGTATTCTTGATGAAATCATTAATATCTGTGATATACCATTTTGCGCCTTTAGCCTGAAGTTTGATCTTTTGCTCAGCACGGCGCTTTTTTCCGGAGGTGCTTAACGGTAGGTCAAAACGCACTGTGATTATCGCCTCTTTTTTACCAATTTCTACATTATTAATCTTTGAGTTTTGGACTCCCCATAATAGTCCGCTATGGAGGCCTAATGATATATATGTAGAGTCTGAATAAAACAAGGACTCGTGCAGCCTTGCGGATTTAGCTTCTTCCTTGCTTAACTCAGAAAGATCACCTCTTTCCATCGCTTTCCTTTTTGCTGGATCATTATTAGCTTTACCCAGAATTTCACTACATTCTAAAAGCATCTTAACCGTTTGTTCAGGATCGCGACTTTGGGTTGAACAGCCTATTAAATATAGACATGCAAATCCAAATATGATAATTTTATAAAAATGCATTTACCCTCTTTTTAAAGTAATTTTATCCTAACGCTAAGACCACCGATGCATGACATGAAGCGCACTTAAAGGCTAAAAGATAATTTGCAGACCGTAAAGCAAACACAGCAAAAAAAGTCATTGCTGTCATGCTTTCGAGTGCGTAGCCTGGTTATAACTTTATAGGTCAGCCCCTCAATATATCTTCAGCCGAAGAAAAAGAGATTTTGCCCTTTTTTTCTTTTGCCTCAAACTTCTTTATCTCATTTAAATCAAGAACATTCTCGTACAGTTCAAATAGTGACTTTTTTATTAAAGTGGATTTATCCTCATGAAAATGATCAGATAGTTTTTTTAATATATTTTCTTCATCTTTATTAAATCTGACAGATATTACTCCCACTGTTTATACACCTCCTCTCTTTTTGCTATCGTCAAGTTTTAGGAGTGAATTCATCGCATTCTTTACATAATTCATTGTCAACTAGATCAGGTAAGTTACTTGAATAATTTGCGGCACCTTCCTTAATAAGATAAACATCCTTCATTATGTCATTGTCATAATGTGGACATTCAGGTTTTTGAAAATTATCACAGTCGGTGTGCCTTTGAATATCTTCCATGATATTGCCTCCTTTTCGGAAAACGTTGCCATCCGTTAAATTATTATTAAATTCATCATTCTTAAGATATAACGATGAAGTCTATGATGCCTGCCATGTAAAACGGTAACAAGCTCAAAAGACAATTTGCATATCCAAAAATAATAAAAATCAAACAGACACCGCTGGTCTGCATTCACTGCACTGACTGGTTATGTTCCTATTATTTCGTTCAGTCCCTCAATTATCTGAACTAACTCTTCAGGAGCAGATCTTCCTATCTTTTTACCAATTCTTTTGACAGATAACGTCCTAATCTGGCTAATCTTTACCCATGAACGTTTAGATAGTTTTCCGGTCTTTAATTCAAGTGTCAAAGGGAATCCAGCACGCTGAGGTTGACTTGTAAGAGCCATTGCGATAACTGTCCCGGAACGTTCGTTGAAAATATCGTGGCTTAAAACTAATACAGGCCTCAAGCCCGCTTGTTCATGTCCCCTCACAGGATTAAGGTCTGCCCATCGAATGTCACCCCTCAGTATTCGGGCCATTCTCTTAAATCCTCAGATAATCCTTCGTCAGCCATAGCCTGCTCAAATGACGGATTAAGTTTTGCACATTCTTTTGACAATCGACTTTTTGTTATTTTCTGTAATTTTTCTTTTACCGCTTCTTGAATAGCTTGACTGCGATTCATAAATCTATGTTTTCTAATAAGTTTGTCTATTTCTGTAATAAAGTCTTCATCTAATGTGATAGCTATTTTTGTTTTACTCATATGTCACCTCCATGGTATTACTATATATCATACCATGGGATATTTCAAGTAGTTTTTTTAACATAACGAAAAAGTCACCTGTGCGGAGCATCAGGTGCAATGTGTTGTTAGAATTTCTATTTTTAGTTGTTCATTATCTGATGCAAACTATACCAATCATATAATTCAAAAAAAGCCATAATTAAAAAAGGGACAACCCAAATAAGGATTCGCGAGTTATTGGGGTCAGATCTTTACAGGCTGTTGAAAAACTCTTCTAAGAAAACAGTTCAAATAAGTCCTGCCAGATGATAAACTATTGCAACTTCGAAAGACAAGGAGGTGCAATTGATAGGA
>VAPA011066767.1_pt1 | contig 16178 bp, 16 predicted proteins | sample 3395041 | NCBI WGS metagenome assembly VAPA01 (sample SAMN08290432, study PRJNA428436) | hydrothermal vent metagenome | isolation source: Deep-sea hydrothermal vent chimney | place: Indian Ocean: Southwest Indian Ridge | depth 1973 m m
CAAAATTAAAGATGGCCTCAAAGTGAACTGCTTCACCACGAATGAGCTTGGCCTTAATCTCATTTGGTAAACTTGGATCATCAAATAGACTGAACCCGAGTAGATTCTTCACGGCTGAAACGCCAGCCAAATCCAAAGCTGCTTTGTTTGCAGTTATAAGAATGCCTTCCTCATCAAAGAGTTCGATTCCTATTTGTGCTTCTTCGAAGATTCTGCGCATCATTTCAGAACTTTCTTCAAGGGCAATCCGAGATTCTCTCAGCTCTGAGATATCTGTAATGACTGCAAAAGAACCTCGATAGGTTCCCTTTTCGTGTATCATTGGTGCACCTGAAACAATTGTTGGCACTTGTTCTCCTTTGCTTGTAGTCCATTCCAGCTCGTATTGTGTTGCTTTCCCTTCGTTTCTTTTTCTGATATTCTCTTGGAGAATTTTCTTGTTTGTTGCATCAATAAAATCCGTGAGAGGTCTCCCAATGATTTGCGAAGGTGGATACTTGAGCATTTGTGCTAATTTTGGATTGGCATAAGTGAAAATACCCTCATCATCGATGATACCAAGTCCATCATTCATCGACTCTACTATTGCTCTGTATCTGAAAGCCTCTTCTTCTATGCTTATCTCATCACGGGAGTTCTGTTGGGACTCGTTTTCCATGAGCATTTCCACTCAAGTTTCATATGCCTGTAACTGATTTTGAATTCTGAAATTCTATATAGAATTCTCTAGGATGTATCAATATGTTCGGGTATCTCTCTGAGACTATTCAATCTGTTCTGATGTATAATCAATTGCGGAAATCGCTAATGGAAACTCTCTAAGTAATTATTGGGTCAAATATGTCACGTTGGATTATGCATACAGATATGGATGCTTTCTATGCATCTGTTGAGCAGTACAGGAATCACCCAGAGCTGGTCGGTAGACCAGTTTGTGTTGGGCATGACCCGAAGGGAGGAAAGGGAAGGGGCGTGGTGCGAGCTGCTTCGTATGAAGCACGAGCGAAGGGAATTCGTTCGGGGATGCCAGTGTCACAGGCATACCGTTTATGTCCTGAAGCAGCATTCGTACAAGGTGAGTTCGAAAGCTATGGTGTTGCATCAGATGAGTTCATGGAACTACTTCGTGAATATGCTGATGGAGGTCGGATAAGACGAGCAAGCATTGACGAGGCATATATTGAGGTCACAGAGGGTGTTCAGTTATTTGGCGGTCCTCACAAAGTCGCCTCGTTGATCCAGGAATCTATATGGGATGTTGCTAAGCTACCATGTTCAATTGGAGCTGCTCCTAATATGGCTGTGGCCAAAGTAGCCACAGGGATGAATAAACCGCGTGGCATTACAATCGTAGGACCCGACCCCAAGGATGTTATGAGATTTCTAGAACCTCTTCCTGTTGATGCTATAAACGGCATTGGTACAAAAACAGCTGAGCGTCTAGCAAAGTTTGGAATCACATCTCTTGGTCAAATCCAGAGAATGACCATACCTGAGTTGTGGCCTGCAATGGGACGTTCGTCAGGGTGGTTATATCGAAGAGCGCGCGGGATTGATGAACGACCAATCATAGACAATGGTCCCAGAGTAAGAAAATCCATCAGTAAAGATCGAACATTCATGGAAGATGTAGAACCTGATGCAATAGAATACTTACATGGTGTTCTCAAGAACATGTGTAATCGGATTGGGGAAAAACTCAGGAAGAAAACTTTACGGTTCCGGACTGTGACAGTCAAAATACGATATAGTGATTATTCAACGATTCAGAGAAGCAGGAGTGTTCCTGTTGAAACCGATTGTCCAGAGGTTCTTCAAAGTTTGGCCGTAGAGATCTTTGCACACAGAAGGGATCGTGAAAAGTCTTTGAGACTTGTCGGAGTCAAAGTGTCGGGGTTGAAAGAATCCTCTGAGCAACTATGCTTGACGGACTTTCTCTAGGACTTTTCTGAGAGGCTACCTTCGTCGACTTCAGTAACGGCCCTTTTTATTCTGTCATTTAATTTAATCACAAGCCTTGAGATTCCATCAAGGTAATCTGGATTATTCTCTTCTTCTAGGAGAGTTGCGTATCCCATGATATTGTGGACAATTCCTCGAACATCATGAGATAGTTTGTGAATGAACTCACTCACAATTTCTTCAGTAATCATTGGGGGCGACTTTGTTTTATCATCCAGCATGAACACTCCCTACGGATTTTATTCGAAATGAATCTCAGCAGTTGCATCTTCTTAACATCTGTAAAAGGTTTTCGTGTGATTCTTTTCTAGCTACCTCATCTGTATGTATTTTAGAACATTCAGTCCAATGTCGCCAAACGGAGACTAGTTTCAATGGGGAAACCTCGAGTTAGAAAGGCAATTCTGGTCGATCGACCAAATCGGTTTTTGGGTGTTGTAAAACTTGATGATGCATTAACTGAAGTCTTCATTCCCAACCCCGGTCGGATGCACGAGCTGATGGTTCCTGGTAATGAAGTCTTTCTTCGTGAGAACTCAGCCCCACATCGTAAGACAGACTTTGATATGATAGGCTTAGAATACAATGGAGTTCTGGTTTCAATTGATTCAAATCTTCCTAACAGGTTCATCAAGCAACTACTGAACTCACGCAAACTTTCCTTCTTCGAACCCTATGATCGAGTTGTTTCGGAACCACATGCATACGAGGGTCGATTTGATTTTCGTTTAGAAGGACCTTCAGGAATCACGTTCATTGAAGTCAAATCCTGCACACTAGTAGAGGAGGGAAGAGCAATTTTTCCTGACGCTCCCACAATTAGAGGTGCTCGTCACCTCAGACATCTTGCGGCTTCACTAAAGGATGGTGTTGCTTCGAGAGCTGCAGTCATTTTTGTGATTCAGAGACCTGATGCAATTGTTTTCTCCCCAAATGATAACACAGATCCAACGTTCGGTGCTGCACTTAGACATGCGCACACAGATGGTGTTGAAGTTTATCCCCTGATAACTGACGTTGTTGATTGGGAGTTGAAATTAATACGGATAATTCCATACGAACTAGAATACTATTCTCAAGAGTAGTTCGCCTCTACGCAAACCAGTTAGTTATTATTGAAAGATTCTAAGATTACTCTCACTCGAATATGGTTTGATATGGCGGGAGCGTACTGATAGTTGATTGATCGTGTAGATATTGAACGCATGAAGGGTGACGAACTAATCAATCTAGCTCGCGTTTTGAAGGTTCCAATAACAAAACGGACTATCCAACGTAGTTGGCTCATTGATGAATTAATGGGAGAACTTGAGAAACGATCATCAGACGGTTCCCCCAAAGACGCGCTTCATCAACCTGCAATTGAGCTGGATAAAGTCACGAAACGTTTCGGGAAGACAGTGGCGGTGAGGAATCTTGATTTACAAGTACATCCTGGTGAGATACTAGGGTTAGTTGGTCCAAATGGCGCTGGTAAAACGACTACACTGAGGATGTTGACTGGAATCATTCGTGCCTCAAGTGGAGTCATTCACGTTAATGGTCATGATATCAATGATTCACCAATTTTGGCCAAATCAAGTATTGGATATATCCCTGAGAAGCCTACATGTTATCCAAGTCTAACAGCACGAGAATATGTGACCTTCATAGCTCGTATCTATAAAGTACCTCAAGAAACAGCGCTCATTAGAATGAGGGAGTATGTGGATCTGTTTCAATTTGACGAGTTCATAAATTCGTACATTGGAACTCTTTCAAAAGGAAACTTACAGCGGGTTCTATTGATTGGTATATTCGTAAGAGAACCTCCTTACATCCTTGCCCTAGATGAACCAATATACGGACTCGATCCACGCGGTGCTTGGAATCTTAAGAAACTCCTGAAACGAATGAGGGATGAAGGGTCAGCGATTTTGTTATCCACTCACATTCTAGAAGTTGCTAGTGATTTGTGCGATCGATTTGTGATAATGAACCATGGAGATGTTGTAGGGCGTGGGACTCTTGAAGAATTACTGGCAATTCAACCAGAAGCCACTTCTCTTGAGGAAGTATTCCTAGGTCTCACCGGGGGAATTCCTGAATAGGAGTGTATCAAATGACGACATTCAAACTTCTCAAGAATGAGATTCGAATGTTGTATAATCAGTTCAGATTAGCAATCACTACCCCAAGCATGCTACTCTTCTATGGTGTCACTTTCTTCGGTATCTTTTTTGTCAGCTCAGTTATAACTAGCTTAGTCACTTTCGCCCCCCTACTTGGCAACCTTAGCGGTCTCATGGAAGAAACAATTGATGTCTGGATGATATACGCGGCTACTGCTGTACTTAGTGCCTCTGCCGTGGTGAGTGGGTATTTTGGTGTTGGTCCAGCTGCAGTTCTATCGGACATTGGTGAAAGTCTTTTAATGTCAATGCCAGTAAAACCACATCAGATCTTCTTGAGTCGCTATGGGCGGCGAATTATTCGAAAGGTGTCTTTCATTTTTCTCGGACTTCTAGCAGTTTTTCCTTTACTCCAATCTGCGGGTCTATTATTCCTGACTGTGGCTACTACTCTCGTGATTATCACTGTCTTCCTTGAGATCAATTACTTACTTGGAGCTATGAGTTCTTACGCTCGATTATGGATCTCAAAGAAAACAACAAACCCCCTTCGTCATCTCCTAGTTGTTCTGTTGGGTTTTCTAGTGTTACTTCCTGCCTCTCCTTGGATTATAGAAACTTTCAAAGTATTCGTTTTTGTACCATCTAACGCTTTGGCTCTTTCATTATCGGAGTACACAGGAATCTCCTCACTGGGAGTTAATCCTATTGTCGGTGTCATATTGATTCTTGTTGATTTTGCTATCTGTTTACTTCTCATGGCAAATCTCACAGGATATGAATACTATGAGGTATTCGCTGCGACAAAGGGTCAAGCACAAACAGAGAGCCGCTTCAGCAAGGTCATTCGAGGTGATGTTGATTTCTCAAACTCTCGTTTTAACGATCCAATGATTTGGATTATGTTGAAAGATTTCTGGAGCCGATTACGTTCACCCATGCAGTTATGGAAGTACATCTACGCTGTATTCGGAACAATTTTTGTTCTTTATCTCAACATAGCACGTCCCCCATGGTTCCCAACATTCATGATCCCTGCAGATCTGGCTTTCGCAATTGTCCCTGCTTTTATTCTCATGATGATTATGTTTGTACAAATGGGTAGTGTCACAGCAATGTTGAGTTTTGCTGATGAACGTGATAATGTCTACCTACTAAAAGCATCACCATTCAAACCTCGCGATATAATTCTAGCAAAGTACCTGCTCAGTCTCTTTGAGGTTGCAATCACAGTACTTCCAGCATGTGGTTTTCTGATTTACTTGCTTCACATAGAAGGCTATCTTGCCATTATCACTCTTGCAGCACCTCTAGTTCTCATATTCACAGCTACGGGAAATGCAATCGGTGCTTATGTTCCTGTCATAACGAATGATCCGAAGACACTTCCCGTACCTCTGGCATTTTCGTTTCCAATAATCAACTTGGGTTTGGGTACCACAATGGTGTATCTTGTCGCTATGTTCTCAAATAGCTTGATTATTATTGTCCTCCTTCCCCTTTTCACAATATCTTTAGTTACCTTCTTTCTTACATTAGCAGTTCACGCATTGAACACATACAAGTAGATACTCTACTGTTTTCGAACTAACCTGAGTGCATTAGCAATGACAGCTAAGGTAAGTCCCATATCACCTATTCCAATTGCAATCCAAAGATTCACGAGGCCGAACGTAGCCAGAATTCCAACCAGTAGTTTGATTGATATTGACAATCCAATGTTCTGTCGTACGATAGACATCGTCTTTCTTGCCTTCTTGATTAGTGCCGGGATTTTCGTCAGGTCTTGGTCCATAAGTGCAATATCTGCAGTTTCTAACGCCGCGTCTGAGGCGATTGAACCCATTGCAATTCCTACATCCGCCGCAGCCAGAGCTGGGGCGTCATTAATTCCATCGCCCACCATAATCGTCGAGCCATGTTTTCCAAGATCATTGATTGTGGCAACTTTCTCATCCGGAAGAAGTTCAGCTTGACATCTATCGATTCCAATATCTTCTGCAATTTTAGATGCAACGTTCTCACTATCACCTGTTAGCATGATGGTTTCTATTCCCATCTGTTTTAACTCAAGAATTGCTTCAACAGAACTCTGTCTCAAAGTGTCTGAGAGGATGATTGTCCCGAGATGTTCTCTTTCTTGAGCAACATAGACCATAGTGCCAAAACCACAGTTATGATCAGCCACGGAAACCAGTGGTATTTGCTCCTCATCTAGAAGTTTACGATTGCCAACAAGATAACGGTACTCTCCTATCTGTCCACCTACGCCACGACCAGGTATTGCCAAAAAATCATCAGTTTCCGCAAAACCAACTTGTTCCATTTCGAGAGCAGCTACTAATGCATGTGCGATAGGATGTTCAGATTTTTTCTCTATGGAGGCTGCAGCTAATAGAACTTCAGCTCGAGTATTGTCATTGTGTAGACAGACATCGCTCACCGATAACGTTCCTTCTGTGAGAGTACCTGTTTTGTCGAACGCAACTACTACGGTCTTGGCGAGTTGTTCAATGTGCACCCCTCCCTTCACAAGAACACCTTCCCTAGCAGAACCTGCTATCGAAGAAACCATGCTAATAGGAATAGATACAACGAATGCACATGGGCAACTGATGACCAATAGAGTCAGTGCTCGATAAGTTGCCTCGACCAAGGATGCTCCAAGGATGTATGAAACAACCCCGAGCAGGATTGTGAGTATCACCATGATTGGTGTGTAGACTCTTGAGAATCGTGAGATTAGTTTCTCAGTAGGAGCTTTCTTGCTCTTCGCCTCTTCGACAAGAGTCACGATTCTTGATAGCACTGTATCGTTTGATTCATTGGTCACCTCAACTTCAATATATCCTTCATTATTGATGGTGCCGGCATAGACTTGATCACCTATCACCTTCGTAACAGGAACTGATTCTCCTGTGATTGGGGCTTGATTCACCGAGGAAGTTCCGGATACGACTACACCATCGAGACCTATCCTCGAACCCGGACGGATAATCATAATATCCCCCATTTGTACAGCTGTTGTAGGAATACTTGCCTCTGCTCGTTTCATCTGAATTATGACTGAAGGTGGCTCTAACTTGATTAGAGTCTGTATCTCTTTCCGTACTTGATCTTCAGCTCTTTCTTCAAGTAGCATGGTTACGTAGAACAGGAACATTACTGCAGCTCCCTCTGCGGGGGCACCAATGATCATGGCTCCAATTGAAGCTGAACTCATGAGAAAGTGCATATCAAGTCGCAGTTTGAGGAGACCTCTCATACCTTGAGGAATGATGAACTGTCCTGCTGACAACATTGAAACAATGAAAACAGTGTAGACCCAGAAGACGTCTATAGAAAACAGTTCCAAGATAATACCCAGGACAAGTGTTGAAACCGAGAGTACCGCCATGCCATACTTGTACCTCAAAGATCTCTGGTTTTCTGAGCCCGTTAATGACGCGCAAGTTGCACATGATGTGGATTCATTTTCCTGTGACATGGTCATGTGCCCTCTGCAAAATATCGATAATACAATTATCTTCTATGCTATAGAAGACTTGTTTTCCGTCTTTTCTGGGTTTTACAAATCCATGAATTTTCAATGTACTTAGATGGTGACTTACAAGACTTATCTCCATCCCAAGGAGATTAGCAATGCTGCTCACTGAGAGGCTCTTTCGCTTGCTCAATATGGATAGAATTCGTACTCTAGATGGATCAGAGAGCAACTTGAAGATACTAATCATATCTTCCATTTCACTCTCTTTGAATTCTGTCACCCCTGCTTTCATTATTGCTGCAGTCAACAAAACACACTCACTTGAACAATTGTTCAAACGTTCAAATATCAGCACATAAAGGTTTCCGTATCGGAATCTGACGGACAATTCTGTGTATGTTTTAGTGATTTACACAAGCAAGCTATATGAGGGTAATATTGATGCAAATTCTAGTATAAGTGCGACAGATTCGCCTCAGGGCGGGACAGACTTGCAGGACCAGCATAAGAAGAATTCGACCAACCTCGAAAGTGAGTATTTCGGGATGGTCATGATGGCCAATGACGGAATTGTGATTCTACAGGATGAAAGAATTGTCATGGCAAACCCTGCACTTCTTGAAATGTTAGATTATGACATTAAGAGTCTTTACGGACTTCCAATTACAGATTTACTTGAACCAGCTACTGCTCATCAATTCACTGAGATCCAAGAAAGCTTTGACTGGGGACAAGTTGGAAGACCTCCTTTTAGAGCACGCTTTGTGAAGAAAGGAGGCGACATCGTTCATGTGGAGATTAGCACATCCGATTTTGCATTCTCAAATAGACCTGCAATCATGGGAATTGTTAGGAATGTTTCAAGAAATGTGGAATTGGAAGCCGCTATCGATGCCTCAGAAAGTCGATACCGCGCTCTGTTTGATTCTTCTCCAATGGCATACTTCTCTCTAAGCCTAATGGGTAACATTCAGCATGTAAACCAAGCTGCTTCAAATTTACTTGGATATGATGAAAAAGATCTTCTACGTAGAAATCTGGCTTCATTTCTCCCAAATGGAGACTCAAAAGAAATCGTTGGACAAATGATTTCAGAGGCAGCAAATGGGAAGAGTGTAGCAGATTTCGAAATGCAAATGAAGACAAAAGATGGCCGATTATCGTGGGTCAGCGTTACTGCCAATCTTCTTGAATATCCCAATCAGTCATCAACAATTGCTCTGATTGCTTTGGATATTGACCGGCGAAAGAATGCAGAAGGCAGAGAAAAGATTGAACGAGATAGAGCTAACCTTTACCTAGAGGTGATGACGCATGATCTTAACAATGTCAATCAGAGCCTCTTGTTCTCCACCGGACTATTAGAGGTTTCAGACGATATCCCTGATCAATATGGTCCAATATTACGAGAATCAAGCTGGAATGTTCGTCGAGCTGCACGAATGGTCGCAAATCTCAGAGCTCTATTTAGACTAGCAAATGATCCCCCAACAAGAGAGAAAGTTGACCTCTATGATTATTTTCAATCCGCTTTATTGACAGTCAAACGAGATTTCCCATGGAAGACACTCAAGCTAACTACCAATATCGAAAAGGGTATGTTTGAAGTAGCAGGACACCAATACCTTGAGCAAGTGTGCTTCAACATCCTTCACAATGCTATGAGCTTTGACGAGAGTGATATTGTGATACTTGAAGTCAATGCTGAAGTTGTGGAAGCCGTCAAAATGGTTCGGATTGAATTCCGTGATCGAGGCCCTGGAGTACCCGATAGCGCAAAGGAATTCATCTTTCGAAGAACTGGCAGTCCTGACGATCAAATCGTTGGTCGTGGACTTGGTCTTACTCTTGTTGATAGAATTCTGAAAAACGTCGGTGGCAAGATTAAGGTTGAGGACTGCGTGAAAGGAGATCCTGCCCAAGGAGCAAATTTCATTCTATTATTGCCATTATGGGTTGAAACTCCAGAATTGCATTGTGGACAAAAGACGTGCATTACATTTTACAAATCAAATCATTGTGTTTTCTGTGATCCTGCAATGGAAGTTCTAACTGCAGTACTTGATTCAATGGCAGTTCCTCAGAGTATGATTGAATCAATCAATGTTGATGACCCCACTGTTGATATCAAAGAGGATGAACTTCCAATGTTGCCCTTCATTAAAATCTGTAAAACTGAACTTACTGGTTTCATTTCCGAATCATCAATTCGAGGTGCTGTCATGAACCTTATGATGGAACAATGCTACCCTGAATTTGCATGAAGTCTATCAGACTGAAACAGAAGAGAGTTTAGGGTTGACCCTTAGCTACATATTCTTCGAAGATCATAACCTGAGTCCAATGTAATGAAACTGCCCCAGACACCTTAATATGGAACTATGAACAACGAACCTTTGAGGTGCTCTTACTGAGTATTATTGATCATATTACGACACTACTTGATGATGTGGAAATCAAGTACACACGCGAAGACAATGTTCTCATGACTCGGTGGAAAACAGACCACTTCGAGGACCTTAAGATTAAGATAATGGCAAACAATGATGAATCTTGGGCTTATATCGTCGCTCCATTCACCAACTTCTATGAAGTTGAGGAAAGTAAGAGGATGAAGCTCGCTTATGATATGCTTAAGGAATCCTATAAAGTAAATGGCGTCAAATTTGCTATCGATGACGCAGACGACATGATAATATTAGCCGAAACCAATGATACTGATCTTACAAGTGATGAAATACAAACTCTGGTAGGTCATGTAGTGCACGCTTGCGATACTTTGTGGGAAATTTTTCCTTCATAGAATTTATGTTTCGCTTCTTTCCAATCAGTGATTTGATTTCGACATCTTCATAAGTCGTTGGACCAGGTTGGTGGAACTCATGACTAAGAAAGGCCCTGAAGTGATTCCCTCTGAAAATAGAGAACGGCTCGTGAACATCTTCTATCCAAAACGTGCTACATCTATTTTCTACTATGTCTTTGGAGTAGTTGTATTCATAATAGGGCTGGGTTTCAATGTCACTTCAGCTGCTGGGTTTATCATTCACGACCTTTTCGCTTGGACCCTTGGGATTGCCTCAATGATTTTCGGAATTCTTATGGTTGCTTGGGCTGAAAGTAGACGTTGGTTTACACTCTATATAATCACGACATGGAATGTCAGAGTTAGAAAAGGGATTTTCTCTCGAGAAACTGTTAGAATCTTCTATGATGAGATAACTGATGTACATTGTTCCGGTCCCCCTGACGAACGACGTGTAGGAATGGGTGACGTAGAAATATTTACGAGTGCTGATGAAGGAACTCCCTCCCTTCTTTTCGATGGCGTCAATAATCCTGATGGGATCAAAGAGATTATTCTTAGATTTATGGGAACCATTCCAGATCCGCTGCACTGGGCGCATCTCGATAGAGCTTGAAGAAAGTTGGGTTTGTTGAGAGGATATAAAGCGAAATCTTTGGAGTCTTATTGTTGTTGTGAGTACTCCATAGAAGCCCACAAAAGGTATCAACACAAAAGAAATCAAGGTTCGATACAGATGAAAAGTAGAGTGGTACGAAGGTGACAAGGTTCTCTATTAGGTACGTTGCATCAGATGGTGAGAAGTATCAGGTTGAGAAAGATGACTATTACACTGAGATTGATCTTTCAGACTCTCGTATTAAATCCATAAGCCTTGAACCATTGGGCCAATGTTCAAACCTTGAAAAGCTGAATCTTGATGCTAATCTTCTATCTGCGATTGACCTCTCCCCATTATCTAATTGTTCCAAAATAGAAATGCTCAGCATGACCTCTAACGAACTTACCGAAATTGATCTTGAACCATTATCCAAATGCTATTCGCTTCAAGCTCTTGAGCTCAGTGATAATACGCTGTTCGAGATAAATCTTGAACCACTTAGAAAATGCACATCACTCAAGTGGTTGTATATTGCTAATAACCGACTTAGAGAGATTGATCTCTCCCCATTGGAGAATAACACAAATCTGCAATATCTTGTACTTTCTGGAAATCTTCTACGCAAGATCGACTTATCGCCATTACACAAATCTGAAGATTTCAGGTATATTCACCTGGATGAGAACGCGTTTGAAAGCATCGACATATCCAGTCTATTTCAATTTGAGAACTTGGAATCTTTAGTGATTGATGCTAAAACAGTTCTCGTAGCTAATCATAAACTGAAACACCTTCATTACTTCCCAGATCCAATCAACGAGAAACTGAGTGATATAGAATGGTCACACGAAGTACAAGAGCAAGGAATTGAAAAAGAGCGAATCACATAATACTCGACGATTTATGATAAGTGTTTTACTGAAACATGTTCCGAAGAGACAAAGAGGATTCAACCTATGTCTGAAATTCACATCAATTTCATAATCGAAAATGGAGTGGAACTTTACTTTCAGACAAGTAATGATGCTACAGAGGTGGATCTCTCAGGAAGAAGTATTGTAGAAATTGACCTATCCCCTCTCACTGAATGTACGAACCTCCAAAATCTCAATCTCTCTGCTAATTTTATTCGAAGTGTCAACCTTGAGTCGCTCGGGATGTGCACTAAACTTGAGAAGCTCTCCCTGGGCTCTAATCTCTTATCTTCAATCGACTTATCACCTCTAGCTACATGCACAAATTTGGACACCCTTTCGCTAGAGATAAATAAGCTACAAAGAATCGATTTGTCAGGATTACAGAATTGCTCACGGTTGCAAGAAATCAATTTACACTCTAACGATTTTCAAAACATTGATGTATCACCTCTGGGAAAGTGCTCGGCTCTCAGGTTTGTCAGACTTGATGATAATCAACTGTATGACATTGATCTAGAACCATTCTCCAATTGCTCCAGGCTCAAAGAATTGTTCCTGGAGAATAATCAGTTTGAAGAATTAGACTTGTCACCTCTCGGTAACTGCATTTTCTTGGAAGGTTTATGGTTACGATCAACGCAGATACTTGAGATTGAATTGCATCCACTAATGGAGTGTAAGAACCTTCTCTGGTTGGACGTGAGTGAGAATCAAATGAAGACCGTGGATGTTTCACCATTATTCTATTGTTCAGATTTCGAAAAATTCCTGATAGACGAAACAGTTCCAATGAAAGCACATGTTGAATTGACTGATGAGGATTGGCCAATGGCTTTTGATTCAATAAAAGAACGAATTTTCTGGGTAAAGCAATAGCTCTTCTTTGTCATACACAGATGACACCGGAGCATATATTCGCACATCTTTTAATAAAGTAAAAGGGTAGTATCTACAAATGAGGAAATCAAAACCATTCATTTCTGCGCTATTAGCGGCTCTACTTATTATTGGTCTTGCAAATACCGTAACCGCGTTGGTTTGGGGTGTTAGTGAGGGAGATGAGTTGAAGTTTGTAGCAACAAAATATACTGATAATCAATTTATCATTGACCAAACAATCACAATGGACGTAATATTTGATGTAACGTATGTAGGTGATTGGGTTACTGCTAATATGAGTGAGGATGGTGGTACCGCATTTGAGGTATTCTTAAACACTCAAAGCTTGGACGATACCTATGGAATAAATATACGATCTTCAAATGGAATAAACATTCGATATATTGCTGACGATCAAAGGGTTCAATCTCAAATGACTCAAATAACTAATGCTTTCGAAGGAGTATTGGACAATTTTGTCATATCCAGGGTTGGAAATAATCTCATAATATCTGCACATGGAAGTGGCACAGGAACTAGTTGGACTTATGACGCTACAATTAATTATACCAGTGCTTATGTGCTGAGTAGTATGTCCGAAGATCACTTTGCAACAGATGGAGAAAATGATGCGGTACAAAATGTGTTATGGACTAATGCATACCATCACTCATCATCCACGACTCCAACAACTACTTCTGGAACTGCTCCATCAACTACCGGAGGAACTACCCCACCACCTACTCCAGCATCAGAACTTCTTACCCCGTTAATAATTGGAGCAGGCGCTGTGGTTATAGTCGGAGTAGTTATAATCGTAAGAAGAAGATGAAACTTTCTCTAAACATTCTATGCCCTTGTACTTCATCCACTTTGGAGCATTATGAATTAGTTTAGTTTCATGGTACAGTGTAGAGCGATAACCGTTGTATCACCCCGGTGACACTAGCTCTAATCTTACGTAACTGTAAGTTGAACACGTGGAATACATGACAACCACTGATGATAATGCAGCACGAATGACTCTCCGAATTGCTGGAGTGTTTCAAGAAATTCGTGATATTTGGACTAAGAGAATAGATGCATACTACACTCAGATAGGATCACTCATTGAAGGTCAACAGCTGGAACCTGAAGACATTCTTGGCATCATCAAAGAATCACGATTGGCATCCCGTGAGGCATTAGATGGCCTTGGTAATGATTTGAGTGCTGAGCTGGTACATACATCCAATGGTGTTGTTGCACGTTACGAGGCGATGAGGTCTTCACTCGTTGAAGAGATTGTGGACCTAAGAAACGAGATTGGTAGCTTAACTTCTGGAGATGAAAATGCTTTACGGCGTGAAAACATTGCATTGAAAGATGCAGTATTCTCGGTTCCAGAGTACAAACTCTTACAGGTCATTCAGAAATACAGGCGTGTAACATACGACCAATTGTGTGATGAAACGAATCAGAAGAAATCTCCAGTTCGTAAGCTTGTCAAGGAACTGATGAAGAGAGGATACATTCACATAGACAAGAAATCGCGACCGCATGCTATAGTCTATCTCACTGCTCCGTGGACTCAGAATACGTCGAACGATCAGGAGATTCTTGATCCGCAGACGTCTTCACCTTACCTACCTGCTCAAGCTGAACATCAGTAGCTCCCAGTTTTCTTGCCAATTTTCGCATAGTCGTACTGCTCCATCCTATGATGAGTTCATTGATCATGATGATGGGAATAATGAACGCCATGACCGCGAAAGGCAATCCGATTGTCCATCCGAGGCTCACGAAAAATTCTGAAACTGATAATGGAACTTCATAGACTACGAATTTCTGGAAGAAATATCGGTTGAACATAGTGATTGGAAATGCGAGAATTCCAAAACCTCCAATCAAATTCGAGTACCACCTTCCAACACCTTCTGTTTCTGGACACCGCCTCATCTCGAGATATTTTGGTTTAACATGGGCTACTATACCCGAGTCGTTCATTAACCATGTAGGAGCAAATATTGCGATACTTACAATGAGGGCAATCAGAGCACCAAGTATTGTCAATAAGGGGTGGAGGGAACGAATGATCGCATGGGCAGTGACATGGGGAATTTGCGGTACTCTGAAGATCAGTCCTTGAAGAAGGCTGATAACTACTTCACCAAGAGACAGTGCGAATAAAGCTGGAACAACAGAGCGTTTGATTATTCTTAACCAATCGAAACCTTGACCGATTTCCATTATGTCGATGTTGTAGGTTGCCACCCGGAAAACTCTCGCAATCATCAGCATAATCAAAGCAAATGGAACGGTGAATATCACGAATTCCACCAGTAGGATAGGAAGCAATATCATGAGTACGAAATAAAAATCGAAACCTATAGTACCATCAACCGCTGGAACAGGATCATAGGTTGGGAGGTAGTCCGCAACAGCTCCAGAAAGATTCCCTGATATCCAGAATGTTGCAACTATTCCAGCAACTGAGAATAGAATCGGTACTATGAAACGACTGTTGTTATCGGACATATCTCCTATTCTCATTTTCAAATCTTCTAAGGCTATCGGTAAATCCTCTTCCCAAAGTAAGGATGTAGAAGTCAATACCAATTGGATAAACTCCATACTATTGAGAGTCAACAAATGTCATTCATTAGTATGGGTAGAATAACTTCTCAACGCTGCAACCAAACCTTTTTTACGAAAATTCACTATGGTGAAGAATATTGCCCATAGATGTAGTATTATAACGGAAACTTGGAACAATAACTATCATCCCGATACTTCAGAGGACATCACACATGGAACCACAAAAGCTTGCAATTGTTGGAGTGACGTTGGTTGTCGTGACTGTTGGTTTGCTCTTTGGAGCAGCTTTCATAACATTCCCCACAGGGGATGCTGATGGCGTAGACGACCCACTCACGAAGTACACTACCGATCGTGATTTACTGGAACTGGCTCTTCCAGCTCCAAGTGATTGGTCATTTGAAATGTCAGACGGTACGACTTTATTATTGAGCGACTTACGTGGACAAGCTGTACTAGTTGATTTGATGGCAACCTGGTGCTCAACGTGCAAAATACAGAATGAATTTCTTGCAACCGTAAATGAGAATCTTGCCAGCGTAGCTGTAGTTCTCTCATTGTCTGTTGATCTTGGATACGACAGTATACCTTCGATGGCACAATACATGGTCGACGAGGGAGTCACTTGGGCTCACGGACTCGATACCGGCTATTCATTCAATAATTACTTTAATGTAGTATCAATTCCTTCAATGGTTCTCATTGATGCTGATGGTATATTCAGATACTGTCACATTGGTCTTTGGAGTGCAGCTAGCATCAGTGATATTATTGCAACAATTCTTTAGTTGGGGTAATGTGGAGTGCAGGGGATCATTGAGGTAGGACTTCTACTTGC
>VAPA010041623.1_pt1 | contig 16151 bp, 14 predicted proteins | sample 3395041 | NCBI WGS metagenome assembly VAPA01 (sample SAMN08290432, study PRJNA428436) | hydrothermal vent metagenome | isolation source: Deep-sea hydrothermal vent chimney | place: Indian Ocean: Southwest Indian Ridge | depth 1973 m m
CAGACGTCCGAAGAAACAGATTGACGAAGAGAAGAAGGGATCAAGAGAGGAGGATTGGGATAATGAATCTCTCTCTTACGAATCAATCGAATCTATCGAAGATGCCGATCTTCCACCAGTAACTGACCAACTGATTCAATCTATTTTAGATAAAGAGGGACCGTACGATAAGGCGGAAATTGATATCTCAGAGGATGCCTTTGAGGGTAAACCTGAAACCATACTCTTCCTTGATGCGGCATCACATCTTTCAAAATTCAGCAAATCATTCAAGTTCGCTTTAAATTTGCCAGAGAAATATCCGAATATGTCAGTAGCAGCATCGTTCTTCACCGACCGAGAGAAAATCAGTCAAGCACTTCAAGAAGGAGTTTTAGACTACGTGAAGGAACAGGCACTCATTTTTGACCTGCATCCAGCTTTGTTCGATATGGTGACAGCGCGGATGCCAGTTTCAAAGAAGGCTTGGCTAAATGGAAGATTGCAGGAAATGGAGAAAATCCGTTCTGATGGCGAGGTTGCTTTCCTCGAGTTCTCCAGTTCTGGAACTCCCCAATGGGCGCTTCGAATAGTAGACAAGCCCGAGAGTGAAGCTCTGATAAAAATTCGCAGTTGGTTTAAAAGAGGAAGCTGAATCTTTCCTTCTCCCAAAAGAGATATAATAACCACCAACATTCATCGCAGGTGACTGTGCGGAGGCAGATACGTTTGAGCAAAGGTAACATGACGAAAGCAAAAGTTTTGAAAATTGAAAAGGGCGACTCTATTACTCTGCCATCTGATTTCGTTGATAAGATCGACCACAAATATGGACTGGTTATACTCGTTGTCAAAGATGGTAACGTCAAACTCTATCCTGTCGACAGTGACAAAGTAATGTATCTGAAGCTCGTCATCGACAAACTTAGCAAGAGCTTCTTAGAGGAGCTTACTGAGGCGTTCATGGAAGTGGCACTAGAAGACATTCTATTCACTAGCGGGATTTGTCAAGCCGCTGATATGTGTTATTATGAATGTTACTTTACTCCACAACAGCTGAGTGTGGGTGTAGATAAACTTCAAAGCCTATTGCAAGGAATAACTGGTGTTAAACAAGTCAAGCTAGAAGAAGTAACGACTTGAGCATAATGGCGGGCATTGTTGGACTCCTTGTAGATTCAAAACGTTCTGATGGAGCTGTTTCATCACAGAAGATTTTCTCGATGATGGCGGACCGTTTATCGCATAGAGGTGCGCTCAGAAAATTCGATCACCGATTGTCAAATAGTAGAATCTATCTCGGAGTGATTGGCGAAGATGATGTTCCACCTCAGGTCGAAAAACACGGTCAAATGAAACAACTATTGGTTGACAGTTTTGCGGTTTCCTATGCGGATATTCCGGATCAAGTTATCACATCTCTACAAAATCCCAAAAGTAAAACCATGCCAAGTTCACCTCATATGTTAACAATAGTGGGAGTTACAAATGATAATCAGGTTCGTATTTTCAGATCTCTAGATGGAGTGAGACCCCTATATTTTGCGAAACTGGATTATGGATTCGCGTTTTCTACAGAGCGAAAGGCGCTTTGGACTGTTCACCCATCTAATCCAGAAACTCTAGCTCCAGGTTGGGTGTTATCTATTGTTGAGGAGGATAATTGGGAGCTAATCCAAGTTCATTCAAGAAGCATTCCAAAAATATCTACCACGACAGATGTTGAATCTCAGATTGTGAAACTTCAAAACGCGTTACTCAAATCAGTTAGAAGACTTGACCAAACTAGAAAGTGTGGAGTGTTATTCTCTGGAGGTGTTGATAGTTCTCTTGTTGCATTGCTAGCAAAGAAACAATGTGAAGATACTTTGTTGATATCTGGGGCTTCAGCACATTCCAAAGATTTTGAGAAGACACAAGAGATTGCTTCAATATTGGCAATTGACCATAAACTGATTCAGTTTGATGCTGATACAGTTTGGGACATCCTTCCAGAGGTCATCTACGCAATTGAATCGGGTAATCGGATGAATGTCGAAATTGCTATCCCATTCTTCCTTGGTGCAAAGATTGCAAGAGAAGAGGGTTGCGAAGTTCTTGTATCAGGGCAAGGACCGGACGAACTTTTTGCTGGATATGCAAAGTATGAGACCTCGTACAAGGAAAATGGTGCTGAAAAGGTAAGAGAAGAACTTTGGTCTGATTTTTCAATTACACACGAAGCAAATATTGCTCGAGATGAACGGGCGATAGAATACCATGGAGTGGAAACATTCTTTCCGTACCTTGATCTGAAATTCAGTGAAATTGCTCTGTCAACTCCAGTCAAGTTCCTTCTAGACCCAGACCACAGTCCAAACAGAAAGATTCTCTTCAGAAAATTGGCTAAGAGGTTAGGTCTTCCAGATGATATCGCTGATGCTCAAAAACATGCAACTCAATACAGCTCAGGATCCTCGGAAGTTCTTCGGGAAGCAGTAGCTAGGAATGTTTCAGAAGCTAAAGGGCTTAGTAAGAAGAAGCTATCTTATCTTGTACAGGATACGCTGCACACTATTTCTCTCGAAATTGGTATTCCCATCGGGAGCAGATTGGAAACAAAATTGGAAATGAATCTGGATTCTACAGAAAGGTTGTTACAAAGAGTTGGACCTCTACCCACCCGCTATCTTGGGTAATATCGCTATCAGTACACTCACTGCTTGTCATCGTCGGCAACGTCCAAAGCCTTTAGATTACAATCGGTGAAAGCCGTGATTCTTTCGAGGTTCGATAACAAGCTTCATATGGGGCTTGGGATACAAGCCGTAGATTAGCGACGTACTTAAGTTCGACAATTAACGTATTATTTGAGGAGATAACTATGGTTGGAATAATCGGTTACGGTGTATACGTTCCACGCTATCGAATTAAAACAACAGATATTGCAGAAGTCTGGGGAGATAGTAGTGGCAGAATTGGAAAGGGACTTGGCGTTTTTGAGAAATCTGTCCCAGGACCTGATGAGGATGTAGCTACCATATCTGTTGAGGCTGCGAGGAATGCGGTCAAGAGAGCGCAGATCGACCCAACTGACATTGGGGCAATCTATGTTGGCTCTGAGTCGCATCCATATGCAGTCAAACCAACTGGTACGATTGTTGCTGAAGCGATAGGATGTTCACATGAAATGACTTGTGCAGATTACGAATTTGCATGCAAAGCAGGAACTGCAGCCATTCAGACCACAATGGGACTCGTTAAGTCCAAGATGATCAAGATTGGACTAGCAATCGGTTCGGATACCGCACAAGGCAGACCTGGAGATGCACTGGAATATTCTGCAGCAGCTGGAGGTGCAGCGTTTCTGATTGGACTCAAAAAACCAATCGCTACCATTGAGGAAACTGTTTCGTTTACAACTGATACACCAGACTTTTGGAGACGAGAGGGAGAAGACTATCCAAGTCACGGAGCAAGATTCACAGGGGAACCAGCATATTTCCGACATGTCGGTGAAGGAGCAAAGTTGCTATTCAAGAAGACTAAGACAACAGTTGATGATTATGATTATTTTGTCTTCCACAGCCCTAATGGTAAGTTTCCAATTGCCATGGGCAGACAACTCAAGGTCCCCCCAGAGAAGCTGGAAGACAGTCTTGTTGTCAGACAGATTGGCAACACCTACTCAGGTTCCGCAATGATTGGACTTGCCAGGATTCTGGATATTGCCAAACCAGGTTCTAAGATTTTTATGGTAGCCTATGGATCCGGAGCAGGGAGTGATGCGTTCTCAATCACTGTTGAGGACGCAATTGAGGAGCGAAGGGGAGAGGTTCCAACCGTTGATGACTACATTGAAAGAAAGACATACGTCAACTACGCAACCTATGCAAAGTATCGACGCAAGATCAAGGCGGTGTAATAAGGAGGATTCATGATGAAAGAAAAAGTAGCAATTATCGGTGTAGGAATGTGTAAGTTTGGTGAACTGTGGGAAAGGAATCTTATTGATATCGCACTAGAAGCCGGAATGTATGCAATTTTCGATGCAGGTGTTAGAGGAACTGATATCGATGGCATGGTTATTGGCAACATGAGTGCTGGACGATTTACTGGACAAGAGCATCTTGGAGCACAGGCTGCTGATATTGGTGGATTAGGTGATTTGGCAGCCTATAGTGTTGAAGCGGCCTGTGCGAGTGGAGGAGCGGCAGTTCGACAAGCATACATGGCTATCAAATCAGGTGAGCATGACATAATGCTAGTCATCGGTTCAGAGAAGATGAGTGACGTGACCCAGAGTGAAGCGATGAATACTATATCCGTGGCCTCAGATTTTGAATGGGAAGGAATGTTCGGTGCAACTTTTCCCGCGCTCTATGCGTTCATGGCCCGACGTCATATGAAAGAATACGGAACAACCGAAGAACAACTTGCAAAGCCAACTGTCAAGAATCATGCAAACGCTGCGCATAATGAGTGGGCTCAGTTCCAGCGACCGGTTCCTATCGAGGTTGTGATGAATTCTGGATTGCTTGCAGATCCACTGAGAGTACTTCACTCTGCTCCCATAACCGATGGTGCAGCGGGTCTGGTGATTTGTCGAGAGGAACTTGCAAAGAAGTACACAGATACACCCGTCTATATTGAATCCTCAGAGCAACGCAGCGATACATTGGCATTACACGATCGACAATCAATCACTACAATGAATGCTGTGGTTAATTCTACAAAAGCCGCTCTCGATGAGGCAAAACTGGACCTCAAGGATATCGACGTTTTTGAACTGCACGATAGCTTCTCAATTGGCGAGATCATCCTAACAGAGGATGTTGGCATTGCCAAGAAAGGAGAGGGCGGAAAAGCTTTGGATGAAGGAATTACAGAGATTGGTGGCAAATTTCCTGTCAATACATCCGGTGGTCTCAAGGCGAGAGGTCATCCAATTGGTGCAACAGGAGTAGCACAAATCGTAGAGCTCGCTCTACAGCTCCGAGGAGAAGCAGATAAGCGACAAGTGGATGGAGCGGAGAAAGGACTTGCAGTCAAGATTGGAGGAACCGGAGCAACAAGTGTGGTGCACATTATAGGGAGATGAAAAATATGGCAGAACAAGGAGTAGCACAAGTCTGGCGAAGAATTAGATCAATCTACAACATTCAGGGTAACAAATGTGAAACATGTGAAACTTATTACTTCCCACCAAGACCAGTCTGTCCTACGTGCAGGAGAAAGGGAAAACTTGAGATGTATCAGTTCAAGGGCTTGGGCGCGATCTACTCGTTTGCAATAGTACGTCAGGCACCAGACGACTTCAAACGTCAAATACCATATGTGATTGCTCAAGTCGAGCTTGATGAAGGTACACGCCTTACTGCACAGATCGTCAACGTAGATCCCGAAAATGTTGAGATTGGTATGCGTGTCCGTTCATGTTTCCGAAAGATCAAGGAGTTCGGACCGGGCGGCGTTATAGTCTATGGTTACAAATTTGAGCCGACTATGAAAGTTACAGGACACGAAGAATAGTTTCACAGGGTCAGTTCAGTAATTGAACCAACAGCTGGTAGGGCCACGTTGTATACACGCGTGGAGCCTATCACCACTTCAATGTTTGAAGAGACATGAACATGACCATGTACAATCAGTGCAGGTTGTACAATCTCAAGGGCTCTTGACACCCACCACGAGTATGAATGAGGAGCGGATTCCAACAGAGGACTGTAATGTAACAACAATATAGTATAGTCAGAACTTTTTGCCAACATCTGTAAATGTTGAGATATTCTTAACGCGCGTTTCTCAAAGGCAGGTCTGATATCATCGTGAGGAGAGCAGGTTCTCTCAGGAGACGATTCGGATCTCTCGAGGAGTACTGAGGCTCCAACAACACCAATTTTGGAACCAGCCAGGGATAGTGATATTTTGGATTCATCCAGAAATGTGACTCTGTCCTCCATTAGCTCAATAATTTCGCCTCTAGATTCATTGTATTCTTCATTTCCAAAGCATGCAATGATGGGAATATCACCATGTATCCGATCTATTGCAGACACAACTCTATGATATTCGTTTGCGGCTCCTCGATTTATTATATCTCCAGCAAGGAGAAACAGATCTAGTTTTCTACACTGTTTGAGAGAATGTGTGAACTCATTCAAAAACTTCGGACTATGAACATCTGCTACTGCGCCAATTCTCATTGAATTCAATTCCAGAGATTCAAAGTGGTGATAGAACCAACAGCTGGCAGTGATACGTTGCGGACCAAGGTCTTTCCAAGTACTACTTCATGACGTACTGAAGTGTGAACATGACCATGAATGACAAGATCTGGTTGCTGTTTTACAACAATTTTATAGAACTTCCTACTACCAAGCCAAGAGAATGCTTTCTCAACCTCACCTTCACATGTTTCAAGACAAGGGCTGTAATGCATCAAAAGAATTCGGTGGTCGACCTGGGTTTCCATCTTTTTTAAGAGGGACTCTGCACGTTTTGCGCGTCTTTCAAAAACCCCCTTCACGCTAGGAATGTTTGTACGTTGCCAGCTTGTTGCCTTATCAAGAGAACCTTGAGTTCCCACAATACCAATCTTGAGTTCGTTTGATTCTATGATAGTTGAATTTTCATCTAGGAAGAGCATCCTGTTTCCAACAAGTGAAATTATTTCCTTCCGTACTTCGTTATATTCCTCGTTTCCAAAACATCCAATGATTGGAAAAGAATCACCCAAGGTTTCTTCTATGGTGTCTAGTATTATTGGGTACTCCTCTGCACTTCCTCGATTGATTATATCCCCTGCAAACAAGAACACATCCGGCGGCTCGTGTGTACTTAGATTTCCTCTGAACTCTGTTAGGAATCTCGGGCTATGAACATCTGCAGTTGCTAGAATTCTCACCTTTGTCACTTTTCTGTTTGATACGGGGTTGGAATCATACAAGGATATTAAGTGTTAACTGTTGAAAGAAACAAGTGAAATAAATGGTTGGAACATGGGCGCTAAATCTGTTTGACCGACTTCATATAGGTCACAAGGTCATGATCGATAGGCTATCTGAGATGCCTGATCCCGTTGCATGCGTGACGGACGGTGAGTTAGTGGGCTCGGGTCTTGAATTGTCTGCAATCATCCAGCCCGTGGAACATCGCTTGAGGATGTTAGAGAAATATATCCATAATATTGGTCTAGATCAAGTCATTAAAACCAAAGCTTTCACTAAGAATAACGATTTGATGTCAATTGATGGTAATACTTCATTCCTGATGTATAAGGGTCCCTGTTGTACTGTGATTGAAACAGGAGCACTCAATTTTCGAAAGAAAGAATTAGGCGTCAATGACTTCGTTGAGCAGTTGAAACCAGTTCGTGCGAAAGATGGTGGTAAAGTATCATCTGCAAGAATCAGACGAGGAGAGATTGATAGTCAAGGTCAGCGTCTCAAAGGAACTGACGAACCCCCACGATTTCTACAAGTTGAGGAAAGAGCTAGTTTGAAGACTCCCAAAGGGGATGTTTATGCAGCAAAGGATGGCAAGCCCGAGGAACGGGTTGTACAGAGAATTAAGGATGAATCACCGATTAAAGTGATTGCAGTGGGAGATATGACATCAGACACGATTCTACGAGAAGGGTATACTCCAGATGTTATGATAGTAGACGGCATCACCAAGAGAGGACCCTATGGAAAGGAATTCTCAGCTTCGCAGGAGTTCACAATCTACAATCCAGCCGCAGTGATCTATCCCGAAGCTTGGTCTACTGTAAATACTGCGATTCATGATCCAGAAAAATCATTGATTATTGTAGATGGAGAGGAAGATCTGATAGGATTCCCCGCAGTCCTTCTAGCTCCAAATGGTTCAGCTGTTCTATATGGTCAACCAGATGTGGGCATAGTCTGGATTCCTGTCAATGAAGATAATAAGAAGATTGCCAGAAATCTTCTGAATAATATGCCCATCATCAAGTAGTAGGATAGGTTGTCCTACCATTTGTCAAAAACACGATGGATGTTTTCGATGCAATCAGTCGCCACTATGTGGTCTCCTCGTTGGTCAAACGCCATCTCTCCAGCATTACCAGAGATGAAGGCTGCTGCGATAGCAGCTTGGTATGCAGAGGCATGCTGACCAAGTAGAGCCGCAACAATTCCTGTGAGAACATCGCCAGTACCTCCCACAGTCATAGCAGGCGCACCTTCTCGATTGATCTTGAATTTGCCTACAGGATGAGTTATGACATCCACTGGACCTTTGAGAAGCACAACGGAGTTGTATTTCGAAGCACATGTGATAGCTTGGTCCACACGATTATGAAGTGAATATCTGTCACCCAAATCCTGGTCCATTAGAATCTCTAGTTCTCCCCAGTGAGGTGTCAATATACATCGTTCTGGATCAAGAGTGATTTCAGATGATGCAATTGCCTTCAGACCATCAGCGTCTATCACCATAGATTTCTTCTTCTTGACCAATCTCTCGACGAGGGTCATTACTGCAAGTTTGGTTTGTTGGTCAATACCGAGTCCAGGACCGAGTGCCACTACGTCATTGTTAGAAGCAAGGTCCAGAACTAGACTAACAGACTCTGATATGAGAATATTTGTTCCTAGACTTGTCACCATTAGATTAGGGCTGTAAGACCTTATAGCAGGAACAACTGGTTCTGGAGCAAGAACACTGACTAGGTCTGCACCTGTCCTAAGTGCAGCCATTCCTGTGAGAGCAGGAGCTCCCGAGTAAACATCACTTCCACCCACTACTAAGATCTTACCAAAGTCACCCTTCCGAGAATGAAGAGCTCGAGGTTGATCAAATGGTCTGATATCTCCTGGACCACTAATATACGCAGCCTCATTTGGAATACCAATTGAAACTATGTGCACTTTTCCAGCAAATTCCGTAGCATTTGTCATACCAATTTTTGGTGCATGCAACGCGATTGTATAATCAGCATTTACTGCCGCCCCATGGACTTTCCCAGACTCCGAGTCAATCCCACTAGGAATGTCGATGGAATATTTAGTAGCTGATGATTTGTTTATCATCTTGACAGCAGTGAGTAAAGGTTCTCTGAGTTTGGATCTAAGACCAAATCCCATTACTGCGTCCACGAGAATATCCGCCTGTTCGATGGCCTTGCATGATTTAACTGCGGTTTCCGTTAGAAGGTCCAAGCTGGTAATGTCATGCAAGTTGTTCAGAATCTCCCAGTTTTCGAGTGTGTCCTTGTTTGTGATGTTTTTCTCATGGCCAAGCAAGAACACTTCAACATGTGCACCTGCTTCTTCAAGATAACGTGAAGCCACAAGACCATCGCCACCATTTCCACCAAGTCCACAAAGAATAACAACTAGTTTGTCTCTAGTTTTGGAAGTCTTAGTGATCACTCGAGCAACCTCTCGACCTGCATTTTGCATTAGCATACTATGTGTGATGCCGAGATATTCAGCGTTTAATTCGAGGATGCGCATATCTTCTGTGGTTATGGGTTCTTTCTCCATCTCAGCTCACTCTCACAATGGGAGTAGATAAAATGTACATGCGCCCCTATATCAATTCACTTCTTGAGAGACTAGTAGTAAGATTCATACCTATATCAGATACGAGTAATAATGATGTAAGTCATGAATCAATATTACACCGACACTCTTTCAGCAGGAAATCTGGAGAGGTGCTACGAAATTGCTCCGCCCCGCATTCTCCAATACTTTGACGCTGAGATAGATTTTGTTGCAAGTTCCCTGGAACCTTCTGATAGAGTATTAGAGATGGGATGTGGATATGGCCGCGTATTACCAAGGCTGCAGAAAGTCACATCTAATGTTGTAGGAGTCGACACATCTCTAGGTAGTCTTCTCTACGGACGCACAATGTTCCTCGAATCGCCATCAATCCAACTTGCTCAAATGGACGCTGGAATTACAGCCATTCAAGATGATTCATTTGACGTCATTGTTTGCATTCAGAATGGAATATCTGCATTCAAGGTGGATCCCATAGTCCTAGTTGGAGAGAGTCTTAGAATTGCGATTCGGGGAGGAAAATGTCTATTCTCTACATACTCGGACAAAATCTGGGAAGAAAGGCTACGTTGGTTCCAACTTCAAGCAGAAGAGAAGCTTCTGGGGGAGATTGATTGGAACAAGACGAAAAGGGGAACCATCGTGTGTGAAGATGGTTTTGTCGCGACAACATTCTCAGAGGACGACTTTCTCAGAATTGCTAGCAAGCTAGAGGTGTCTAGCGAGATAATAGAGGTTGACTCCTCTAGTCTATTTTGTATTTTCTCATCTCCGTGATTACTGTTATCATCCCCCTTTCACAATGCTTTTATTATTTATATGGTCGAGCGGACTCATGCTCGAACCTTCTAGGGAAGCCCTAGTTTCAGAGCTTATCTCTTCTCTCCAAAAGATTCAGCTGCGTTTGGGTTATATCCCTGAGGACGCCATTCAATGGCTTGCCGAGGAGATGCATCTCAGTGAGCAAGACATCTATGGAGTAGCCACCTTCTACAAGAATTTCAGATTCACGGCCCCCGGAAAACATCAAGTGAAGATGTGTATGGGAACTGCTTGTTTTGTTCAGGGTGGTGAGAGTCTATTATCTGCAACCACCGAAAGATTGGGAGTTGAGCCAGGTGAAACAACAGAAGATGGGCGATATAGTCTAGAACGTGTTGCTTGCCTTGGATGTTGTGCATTAGCACCGGTATCTGTTGTAGACGAAGAGATACATGGGAAAATGAATCAACGCAAAATGTCGAGACTTTTTGTTCAGATTGACAAGAAAGATCGAGAAGAAAAGAAGAGGAAGAGCAAATGACCGACGATGCCAAGAGAACGGTGTTCATTTGCAGAGGAACTGGTTGTGAATCATCTAAATCTGATGTTCTCCACAAGACGCGTGAAGAAGAAATCAAGAAACAAGAATTGGACAAGAAAGTCGAAATAAAAAAGACAGGGTGTCACGGTTTTTGCCAGCAAGGTCCAATAATCGCAATAGAACCAGAGGGTACATTCTATGCGATGGTAAAAGATTCTGATATCCCTAAGATTGTTGAGTTTCATCTAGGCAAAGGAGAACCTATTGAGGATCTATATTACGTTGAACCAAACACAGGGGAGAAGATTCCGAAATATGATGACATTCCATTCTATTCACATCAGCACAGACTCATTCTCCGAAATTGTGGTGAGATTGATCCTGAGAACATTGATGACTACATTGAACGTGGAGGATACGACGGTCTCAAGAGAGCAATAACTGAGATGACACCTGAAGAGGTTATTGAAGAGGTTATTAGTTCAGGTCTACGAGGAAGAGGTGGTGCTGGTTTTCCAACTGGTCTAAAATGGAAACTAGGAAGGAATGCTCCTGGTGATCAGAAATATGTGGTATGCAATGCTGATGAGGGGGATCCGGGAGCATTCATGGATCGCTCATTATTGGAAGCAGACCCTCACAGCGTACTAGAAGGAATGTTGATTGCCGCTTATGCTATCAGCGCGAGTGATGCGTACATATACGTCCGCCATGAGTATCCACTGGCAGTTGAGAGATTTAAAAAAGCACTTGAGGACTCAACAGAACGTGGTTTTGTTGGAAATAGTATCTTAGGAACGAAATTTAGCGTTAAGATTCAAATCAAAGAGGGTGCTGGTGCGTTTGTTTGTGGTGAGGAAACTGCACTCCTAGCCTCCATTGAGGGTAAAAGAGGAATGCCCAGACCTAGACCACCGTACCCTACTGAGAGTGGACTATGGGGAAAGCCCACAGTACTCAATAACACGAAATCACTAGCAGCTACTTCAGCCATTATAGCAAAGGGTGCAGAATGGTTCTCAGAAGTTGGAACTGAGAAAAGTAAGGGTACTGCAGTCTTTGCATTGACTGGAAAAGTAGAGAATTCAGGACTAGTGGAGGTTCCTATGGGCGCAACCCTACGAAGCATTATCTACGACATAGGTGGTGGAATCCAAGATGATGCAGAATTCAAAGCAGTTCAGACTGGAGGACCATCTGGTGGTTGTGTGTCAGCTGACAAGATTGACATGCCAGTTGATTATGATTCCTTGACTCAAGCTGGAACCATCATGGGTTCTGGCGGCATGATAGTGATGGATGAAACAACATGTATGGTTGATATTGCCCGATATTTCCTCTCTTTTGCACAAGACGAGTCTTGTGGTAAATGTGCTCCATGCAGAATCGGCACACTCCAAATGTTAGAAACTCTAGATAAGATTAAAGCTGGAAATGGTGAACCGAGGGATATAGAAACTTTAGCTGAGCTAGCTATCACAGTTAAAGAGGGATCACTCTGTGGGCTAGGACAGGGGGCTCCTAATCCAGTACTTACTACACTGCGCTATTTCCGTGTTGAGTACGAAGAACACATCAACGATAAGAAATGCAGAGCTATGGTCTGTACAGACCTAATCAGGTATGAGATTGATGAAAAGACTTGCATATATTGTGGAGCCTGCAAACGGATTTGTCCTGCTAGCGCTATTACTGGTGAGAAAGACGTACTTCATGTAATCGACCAAGATCTATGTATCAAATGTGGAGCTTGTTTCGAAGTTTGTCCACCAAAGGCATCAGCTGTTGTGAAAGTATCTGCATTTGAGAAGGGAGGTGCCATGTAATGCCTACATTATTCATCGACGGAAAGAAAGTCCAGTTTGAAGAAGATGCTCAATCCGTGCTTGATGTTGCCCGATCTGCAGGAATACAGATTCCAACCCTCTGTGACCATCCAGAGCTCGAAGCCTATGGCGGCTGTCGTTTGTGTCTTGTTGAAATTGAAGGAGGGAGAGGTTTTGTAGCATCCTGTACAACACCACCGAAAGATGGTATGGTGGTTTCATCTAATTCAGATGAACTGACTAAGATAAAGCGCAATATCCTGCAATTAATCTTGAGAGAACATCCAAGTGCTTGTATTGTTTGCTTTGAGTGGCCAGAATGTTTGGAGTACAAAACAGAGTCACACCGAGCGGGGGCCGTTACTGGCTGCAATACATGCCCGAATAGAGAGCACTGTGAACTTAGAGAAGTTGCTGAATTTCTTGACATAAAAGACCTGGATTATCATCCACATTACAAGAGAAACCCTGTCGAGCGCGATGACCCATTCTTTGATCGTGATTACAATCTCTGCATTCTATGTGCAAGATGTGTAAGAGTCTGCGATGAAGTGCGTGGAACAAGCGCAATCACTTTCACACAACGAGGACATGAAATGAGAGTCGATACAGCTTTTGGGACATCTCACATAGATAGCGGATGTTGGTTCTGTGGTGCCTGTGTTGACGTATGCCCTACGGGAGCTATTACGCCACGGATGAGCAAATGGATTGGTACACCAGATGAATCAGTGGAAACAACTTGTGCGTTGTGTGGAGTTGGATGCCAAATGGAGCTCGACCTCAAATGGGAACGAGTGATGGGTACTGGGCCAGGAAGGATTGAAAGTGCTCCAAACTATGGTCATATGTGCGTTCTCGGGAGATTCTGCATACCATCAATGGTCAATGCTCCAGATCGGCTCAAAACTCCGTATGTCAAACAAGATGGTGTGGATGTACCAGTTTCTTGGGATGATGCACTTACCGAAGTTACGAGAATTTTGACTGAAGCAGAACCAGAGAAAGTTGGATTCCTTGGAAGCCCACAAATGAGCTCGGAGTCTGCGTACTTGTTCCATAAGCTTGCAAGAGCTAGCGTTAAGAGTTCAAACGTTGATTTCCAAGGCTCAGATTTCGCAGCGCTCATTCACAAAGAACTAGCTAGAGACCAAGACTTCGCAAGAATAAAAACTCTCGATAGTTTGGAGAATGTTGATTGGATCATATCGGTAGGTGGCGACTTTGTAAAGACTCACCAAGTTGTCGCTAAAGCGATTTACAAAGTGGTGAAAGAAGGAACACCCCTCATTGTTTTTGGTGAGTCAGGTGTGAATCAACAACGATGGGCGTCAGAGTACATTCCAGCCTCACCTAAGAAGATACCATCAATACTAGCGAAGCTATCTGAGCATGATGCAAAGATACCAGGTGTCAGTGCAGCACAAGCTCAACGATTGGTCGATATGACGAAAAATGGGAAGGGAGCAATCTTAGTGGGACCACGAATACTGGAGTTCCAAGAACCAGGTCATACTCTTCGTGCACTTGTCAGGCTTGCTGGAGAAGAAGGCGTACAATTCCCATTATTCCCATTAGGAAACGAAGCTGGTGTCATAAAGGCAGGACTACGACCTGAGATGTTACCCGGACCTTCATCAATCACAGTGAAGGAATCAAAATCAAAGGTCGAGAAAGCATGGGGCGGTGGAAATCTTTCTGATGGTCTAAATTTAGTTGAGATGCGTGAAAAGGCACGGAAGGGAGAGCTAGAGGTACTATATGTTGCAGATGGTTCTATTCCTATTGCAGGATTTGAGAAAGTACCAAATATTATCTATCAGTCCCCCTTCCCATCAAACTGGATTGATCGAGCATCGGTAATCCTCCCCTCTACTACATTTGTTGAGGAAAATGGCACATTTGTCAATCTTGAGATGAAACCACTTAAGATGAAAGCAACAGTTAAACCTCCTGGCACAGCCAAAGAGGATTGGTTGATTTTCGCAGAAATTGGTAAGAAGATTGGAACAAGCAAATTCGAGTATAAAAAAGTCGATGAAGTTTGGGATGAATTAGCACACTTTACCCGAAACATCGAAACAGGGGGACAATCGAGAAGAGCATCTTGGAAACCAGTATCAAAGAAAAAGAACGATTGGTACCCAATGTACCGAGGTGCGACTCTTCCAGAACGGATCCGAAACCTAGCTACGTTCATAGAAGCACTGCCAGATCGTGACAAACTGCAATCTGATGAATCGCTGGATGAACTTGTCAAACGAATAGAGAAGGAACACGCAAAGGAGGCTTCTAAATGACTGGCAAGATTCTGGTGAACGAGGAAGTCGTTCCTAATACACACCGACTTGTCTTAGAGGCACCAGCTATTGCGAAACGTGCAAAGCCAGGCCAATTCATTATGATAATACCTGACGAGGTTGGCGAACGCGTACCTTTCTCATTATCCGATTGGGATGCTGAAGCTGGAACGATAACTGTGTTCTATCTTGAAGCCGGCGTTTCAACAATGAAACTCGGAAGAATGAAAGCAGGTGACACGGTTCACACCGTGGTAGGTCCACTTGGCAGACCAACAATAATCGAGAAGTGGGGCACAGTTCTTCTAGGCGGAGGCTGTTATGGTCTGGGAGCAATCTATCCACTTGCAAAAGCATTCAAAGAAGCGGGTAATCGAGTTGTGGGCCTATTAGAAGCTCGAACCTCATACATAGTGTATAACGAGGATAAGCTGAGAGAAGTTGTGAATGAGCTCTATATCGTGACTGGTGATGGGTCGGCAGGTATCAAAGGGCATGTGAAAGAAGCACTTCCACAAATACTTGAAAAAGAAGGCAAGATTGACCATGCTCACTTTGTTGGCTGTACTTACATGATGATGGTCTCCTGCAAAGGTACTGAACCCCATAAGATACCAACAATTGCAAGTCTAAACACTCTGATGGTTGATGGAACGGGGATGTGCGGAGTCTGTCGTGTAGAAGTCGAAGGACAGACACGGTTTGCATGTGTTGATGGACCTGACTTTGATGGCCATCAAGTGAACTGGGACTTGGTCTTTACGAGAAAGCGAGCCTATGTAGCAGAAGAGAACTTAGCATTTCAATTTCACAAATGTAGACAAGACGGAGCAATCTTGAAAGAAGATAGAGCAGAGAAGGAGGTTGCTTAGTTGATTAAAAAAATCACTCCCAAAGAACGAATGGCCATCCCGCGTGCTAAGATGCCTGAACAGAATCCTAAAACACGTGCAGCTAACTTTGAGGAAGTACCATTGGGATTGTCTCCTGAAATAGCCATGAGAGAATCAGTGAGATGTCTCAGCTGCCGGAAAAAACCATGTGTTGGTGGATGCCCGGTTGGTGTGCAGATTCCCGAGTTTCTAGATTTGGTTTCAGAGGGTAAGTTTGTTGAAGCTGCTCGAATGATCAAAGAAACAAATGTTCTTCCCGCTGTCACGGGTAGAGTTTGTCCGCAAGAGTCTCAATGTGACGGAGCCTGTACATTGTTCAAGAAGTATGGTGGTGTATC
>VAPA011005225.1_pt1 | contig 16125 bp, 15 predicted proteins | sample 3395041 | NCBI WGS metagenome assembly VAPA01 (sample SAMN08290432, study PRJNA428436) | hydrothermal vent metagenome | isolation source: Deep-sea hydrothermal vent chimney | place: Indian Ocean: Southwest Indian Ridge | depth 1973 m m
AATATTATTTTTCTAACCCCAATAATTGGCATGTTTTGCAAGGACAATATTTCCTGAAAGACAAGCCAAAGGGAGCGTACAGAATTTTCACATTTGGCGGATCAACAACTGAAGGATCAATCCATCAGGGGAAGGTATCTTTCACAAAATTCTTGGAATGGAAATTGAATAATCTGCTTCCATCAGTCCATGTAGAAATTATTAATTTCGGAAAGCGCGGCGAAGCAAGCCGGCAGGTATTGAAGAAAGTAAAAGCAGCTTTGAAATATGATCCCGATCTTTTTATTATCTACTCCGGGCATAACGAGTTTATCCGCTTTGATGAAGCAACTTCCGGCAGCCTCGGATGGATTGAAAATATGATGGGTGACATGTATCTTTATGAAAAGCTGTTAAAAGGAATATTCAACAGGTTTATAGATCATTCCCCTTTGTATCTGACCGAGAAGAGGCGGCTGGAAGACAGCCTGATATGTAGTACTGAAGAGTTCAGGAGAGTACAGGATGAATATGAACAAAATATAAGAGAAATTGTCAGGAATGCAAAAGATGCGGGAGTCGATATCATTATTTCGAATGTAGCCGGAAATTATAAGGATTGGGAACCTAACAGATCGGTCCACAGGGCTGACCTGTCTGAGAAGCAACTGAAGGAATGGAGATATCATTTTTTCGGGGGGAAAGAATTTCTGGACAGGAATGATTTTGAGTCTGCTGTTAGAGAGTTTGAGTTGTCCCGGAACATTGATCATGAATTTGCGGAATTAAATTATCTGCTGGCAAAATCTTACGAAGAGACAGGTAGGTATAAAGAGGCGAAGAAAGAGTATCAAAATGCTATTGATAATGACGCAGATCCCAAAAGAGCATCTTCTCTGTTTAGCGGGACGATCGAAAAAGTATGCTACGAAAATAAAATTCCCTGCGTTGATGTTATAGGTGCGTTTGAACGTGTTTCCGGAAACTCATTGATAGGGTACAACATAATGGTAGATGCCCATCACCCTTCCATATTCGGTGAACTGCTGATCTCAAAAGAGCTTATAAGGGTTATGGCTGACAACGGTATGCCGGTGCCTGCCGAACGATGGTCATTTGATGCTGATAAACCTGACAACTGGTACCTGGCTATGCCTAAACTTACATTGGAAGATAAAGTCCTGTTCCATCAGAACAGAGGTTTGTGGTTTGCCAAACTATCTGCAAGAAGATATGATCCTGTCAATCGTATAAGCAGGGCAAAGTACCATTTTGAAAAAGCAGATGACATGAAAATGGATGAGTTCAGGAATCATATTGGGTTTGCAATAATTGATTTGCTCGAAAAAAAAACGCTGCGTGTTAAAGAGCGCATACAGGAGGCTTGTAAGATCAACCCGTCAAAGACTGTCGGCGTCCTGAAGGATATCTGGATTTCCAGCCTCTTTCTGGATAACCGGCTGCAGATCAGTGATGAGTGTGAAATTAAATCTCTCTGAATTCTGCTTTGAAATTACTATCACGAAACCCCGAATGGTCTTAACAGCATGTTGAAAAACCGATTACTCATTAATATATTTTCGAATTGGGCGAACCTCCTCATACTGATAATTGTCAGGTTTTTTTTAACTCCGTTTTTCATCCATAAACTGGGTGATGTGGAGTATGGGATATGGGTTCTGATTTTATCCGTTGTCGGGTATATGCAGCTGCTGAATCTCGGGATAAATACAGCTATCGTACGCTACTTTTCCAAATTTGTCGAAAGCAAAGATTATCAAAAAGCAAATGAGATCTTTAATACTGCATTGTGCATGTTCCTGGTCCTGGCTGTGCTGATTGTCATGTCGATATTGATATTAGCGGTCTATATGCCTTACTTTTATGACTTTAGCGGTAATCTGTTTTATAAAATAATTTTTATAGTCGTCGGCATTAACCTGGCCTTTGAATTTGTTTTTTATGCTTTTTCCGCTGTATTAAGCGCAAAACAGAAATTTCTGGAAATGAATATAGTCGAAACTTCTTCTTTTTTAATCGGGACAGGATTTATTGTGATTGCGCTAATAATGGGCTACAAGCTTTTAGCTATTGCTATCATCCAGATATGCACAAACCTGGTCCGGGGAACGATTTTATCATTCTATTCCATGAAAATCACTCCGGAGATAAAATTTCACTTTAGTGCCGTTAAGAGAGATACCTTTAAAAAAATATTCAGCTACACTCTGTATAATTTGCTTATGAAGGTATCAGCCAGAATTAATTTGACAGGGAGCATCCTGATCATCGGGTACTTTTTATCTACAGGGGCGGTCACCTTCTATGCTATTGCAACCAATCTGATCAATTATCTGCATTCTCTGATTATGCAGATGCAGAGAGTATTGATACCGAGATTCAGCCAGCTGGAGGCACAGAATGAAAATAAACAGATTCAGGAACATTTTCTTGCTTTGACCAGATATACGTTAATCATAGCCATACCCATTATTTTTATTTTTGTTTATTATGGTGATGCATTTATTGAATTATGGATCGGCAATAAATACGCTGCCCTGTCAGGAAAAATACTTGCAATCCTCGCAATCGGAAAAATATTTCAGATTTCACAATTGTCCACAGAGACTGCACTGAAAGGAATCAGTAAACATAAAAATCTGTCTTTCATAAGGATTGCGGAATCGGCAGCCGTTATAGTCTTAAGTCTTGTACTTGTGAAGAAATATGAACTGATAGGAGTAGCCTATGCCACTACTATCCCCATGATATTCTTCAACCTGTTAATCATACCTGTATATACATGCAATTTATTGAAGATATCACTCGTCAGGTACTATGTGAAGTACATTTTCAAGAATGTTCTTGCGATTCTTCCACTGGTATTTATTTATTATTATCTTGATTATCCGATAAACTCTTACTCTGTGCTGGGTTTATCAGTCGTATGTATTACAATCCTGTTTTTTGTGCTGTCATTTATTCTGATACTTGATTTCAAAGAGAGAAAACTAATATATTCAATTTTTGGAATGTCGAGATGAATTTTGATTGAAGATCAGATAGTCCTGCATGAATGGATGGAATCCATGACAGAAATGAGAACGGCATTTATCGGTAAGGAAATAGATAATGGCTAAACCGGTTTTTATTATCGGCAGGGACAGGTCCGGAACCAAATGGCTGTCGAATATCATAGCCGCCCACAAAGAAGTTGCCTGTGTGCAGCATGAAGAACATTCCGGAATACTGGAGGCTTCAGATGTGCTGGTATCCTCTCCGGTTCTGTTCGGAAACATGCTTGTTCCGGAAAACTTCATTGCATTCATAGAATGTTTTTCAGAAACTGATTTTTTCAGGTTGACAGGATTAAATAAAAAAATATTTTATGAATCAAAACCGGATGATTATTTTAGTTTTTTCAAGGAGATGATGGACCGCTTTGCAGACAGTAAAGGAAAGAACTACTGGATCCAGAAAAGCGATGTAATTACCATGCATGATTTATATGAGCATTTTCCGGATGCGGAGTTCATTATTATTATCAGGGAACTGAAGGACAATTTAAGGTCGAAAATAGGTCAGAGAGTCCGGGAGAAAATGGAAGACCAGAGAAAACGTCTGTTCAAAGAGCCTATCGGATATTTTATTGATATGGCGCAGATAAATAAATATTCCAATAGAAGCAACGTTTATGTTGTCAGGTATGAAGACCTAAAGAGCAACAGGAAATCTATTGTGGAGAATATATGTAAATTTCTCAGGATTGAATTTGATGAGACAATGCTGCAGGACCAATTCAGGAAAAACACAAGCTATAAAAACGGAGTTTCCAAAAAAGAAGTATTAACAAAGATCGACTTATTAAAGGTTGATATATTACTGCTTTTGCTTAACGTTCTTCCCGAGCGGGTATATGAATACCTCTACGCAAGAAGAAGGCGCGTGATGGAAAAGTTTCTTTTTGATCCCCGGGAAAAGAAGTTCCTCTCATTCAAGTTAAGGAAAAAGGAGCTTGGCTGGGATTAAGAAATATTTGAGGTTTTCAGCAGACTGCTTACATACTTATTATTTTCTGAAAACCGCCGCATCTAAAAAGGAGTCAAAGGATTGTATAATTATTTGCCGGTACTATTCTATATCTATTGTATTTGTCTGATATTCCTCAGTCTTTTCCAGGACAGGAGGATCGGGATATTTTACTTCCTTCCTTTTATCCCGATGGTATTTCTTTTTGTAAAAATGCATGAGCTTCCCCTTGGCAAAGATATAATGGATATTATGCTGTTCGCTATTGTGTTTGGATGGTTTATGCAGAACAAGGAATATGTGAAGTCCGACATTAATCGTACATTATACCTCTTTATTTTTATAATTTTTATTGAACTGATTAACGGATATATATACCTTGGAGGTGGTTTCAGCATCGGTGATTACAGGACCCAGATCTGGAAGAACTACATGATTATGCCTCTTCTCTTTTTTATTGTGATTAATAATATCAAAACTGTTGACGAGATAAAAAAGCTGACATTCCATATGTCACTTATTTATTTTCTGATTGCAGCGAAGTTTATTCTGAACTTTACTGATCCGGGAAAGTTTGACTGGAATTTAAAACAGAGTCATGACATATTTGTGTACATGGGAAATAATCATATGGCAAGTTTTATGCTGGTGTACATGGTGATATTTCTGAGCCTTTTTTATTATGTAATAAAAAACACAAAACAAAAAATATACTATCTTCTTACATCAATCGCTGGCGCCTATAACATACTTTTCTTATTTTCAAGGGCTGCGTATATTGGTATTGCTGTTGTAATGTTTATATTGGGAGTTATAAAGGACCGCAGGATACTGGCATTGTTAGTCATTCTCATTTTTTTCTGGCATGTGGTATTGCCTGCTTCTGTTTTTCAGAGAATTAATATGTCTGTAAATGCCGAAGACGGGATGGGCGGTGAGTCGGACAGCAGGGCAGTTATGTGGGACCATGCATATGAGCTTTTTAAGAGAAATCCTATATTTGGAACGGGCTTTCAAACCTTCAGGTCCACAATATCTGATATGCAAAAAACTGAATTCATGAAAGTAATCGGCCGAGCGATAACCGATACCCACAGCCTCTATTTTAACGTTCTGGCAGAAATGGGAATAGTAGGCCTGAGCCTGTTGCTGTATTTATTTTATCTGGCAGCCAGGAGCGGATGGAGACTTTTCATGGTGGCCAGGGACAGTTATTTGAAGGGTCTTGGGCTGGGTTTTTTCCTGAGTGTAATAGCCTGCATGATTACTAATGCGTTCGGAGACCGCTGGACCCCTTATGAATTGCAGGGTTATTACTGGATGTTCTGGGCCATGGTCGAAAGAGGACTCATGATAGAAAGAGCAAACCTGCAGGCCGGAGAGACAGCATGAGACAGCAAATGATGCTTATGAGAATAGATAACTATTATACAGCTGGTCAATATGAAGATGCCCCGATTTAACTGGCCCATTTACCGGTTTGCCCTTACATTGGGGTTGACGTCAATTATTGAAAAACACTTTACAATCGGGGCAAAACAGCTGCTGGCTCCTGTCTTATATTGGAGATTTCCTGAATTTTCTGAATGTTTGTCTGCTATTGATGCAGTAGATGCAAAATCTCTTAAGATACTTGACATCGGGAGCCCGAAACTTCTGTCTCTTTTTCTTGCCCTTAAACGAAATCATACTGTGTTTGCCACAGACTTGCAGGATCATGAAATATTTAATAGGTATAAACAGCATTTTGAAGACTGGCAGGCATTAAGAGGATCACCCGGAGAATATATTGTGGAATTTCAGGATGCCCGGTCTTTGCAGTATGAGGATGATACGTTTGATGTTGTTTTTTCGCTGGAAGTGCTGGGACATATCCCGGCTGAAGGAGATATGTCAGCAATGCAGGAAATAGAGCGGGTATTAAAAAAGGGCGGAGTTGCCGTAATTGCTGTGCCTTATGCAAACAAGGCAGAGGATATCTTTGTGAAGAATGATGTGTATGACAGGCAGTATGAGGGAGAACCGGTCTTCTATTTACGTCAGTTTGATGAGCAGAGTCTGCAGGACAGACTGGTTATGACATCAAATATGGTACTGGAAAAAAAAATTATTCTGGGTGAACGCCTGCCTTTTGATACATGGTGGGACAGGGTTCCGACAGGTATCAAGGTTCCGTTTATGTCATTGGAGGCGTTTCTGTCACGAATGAATTTAAAAGCAATGGACAGAGACGATTTACAGAGGGACATACATAGTAAAAACGACAGATGCATGAATATCACACTTGTTTTTAAAAAGCAATAATTATTTAAAAAAGGATTCACGGGATAATCCGTATGCCAAATACTGGTGAATCCTGTCTATCCCGTCGAACAAGGAGAAGCGAATGCTCGAAATTATTTTTTGGTTGACAATATGTATTATCACGTACACATATATAGGATATCCTTTGTTGATTATTATTTTGTCTTTATTCATTAATAAACGGATAGAGCGGAGGGATATTGAACCGACTGTAACGTTTTTAATAACAGTTTATAATGAAGAACAGGCTATTGAAGAAAAGCTGAATAATACGTTCAACCTTGACTATCCGCGCGAGAAACTGGAGATTATTGTTGCATCGGACGGTTCGACTGATCAGACAGATAAAATTGTAAGGAAATTCGGGGACAGGGGGGTTATATTACACAGAGTTGAAGGAAGGGTGGGGAAGACAGAGACACAGAACCAGACGATGAAGATAGCGACAGGTGAAATTATAATATTTTCAGATGGGACAACAGACTGTGATAGAAAGATCATAAGGAACATAGTCCGCAACTATAATGATCCCGATGTCGGGGCTGTGAGTGGAAGATATGAATATAAAGACCCCTCAAGAGGTCAGGTCGGGTTCTCTCAGATATTGTTCTGGAAATATGAAAATATGAACAAAACGTCTCAGACAAGGATAAAGACTCTTACGGGATGCTACGGTCCTCTTTACTCAATCAGAAGAGAATTGTATTCACCCCTTCCGAGGGAAATTATAAGTGATTTTGTCGAACCTTTAAAAATACTGCAAAAGGGATATCGAATTGTATTTGAACGGGATGCGCTGGCCCATGAACTTACCACAGAAGATACATCACAGGAATTCAGGATGAGAGTAAGGGTCATTTCAAGGGGGATGAGTGGTTTACTGTATGTAAAGGAATTATTTAATCCGTTTAAATATGGATTTGTTTCATTTCAGCTTGTTTCTCATAAAGTATTGAGGTGGCTGATACCGGTATTTATGCTTGTTTTATTCTCTGCCAATATATTTCTATTGGATAAATTTTTTTATCTGGTTATGTTTATTGCGCAAATTGTCTTTTATCTTGCCGCCTTCCTTGGCTGCCTGACGGAACGATTGAATATAAGAACGAGGATCTTTGCATTGCCGTTATACTTTTGCATTGTTAATATCGCATCTCTAGTGAGCCTTGTTAAGACGTTGTTTGGAAAAAAAGCTGTCACATGGGAGCCAATAAGAAATTAGGGGAATACGGGTATGTTTGATAAAAAAACTAAAAAAAAATGCTGGGATACCATAAAAAAATATTATCCCCGTTACGAGGACAAGAATAAGTTATTTGTGGAGTTTATCGCACAATATTTAAAACCGGAGGTTACTCTGGTTGATGTTGGCTGTGGAAGGGGAAAAGAGACCCTATGCATGTATAAGGAAAAAGTGAAATTGTCTGTAGGGCTCGATATGTCCGGTGTAGTCAGTTTAAATAAAACTATACACTTTCCCCTGAGGGGAGATGCCAGCGCAATACCATTAAAAGATAAATCGGTAGATATAATCGTGACCCAGGAACTGATTGAGCACATGCAGTATCCTGAAATATTCTTCCGGGAAGTTGGGAGGGTACTGAAACCTTCAGGTATTTTTATATTAATGACGCCAAACCTTATGGGGTGGAGATCGGTAATATCGAAATTTACGCCATACAATTTCCATGTCTATATGAATGAAAAACTCTATGGTGTGTCAAAGGAAGACGTATTTCCTGCATATTACAACGCAAATTCATCCTCCAGAATAAAAAGGTATCTTAATAATGCCGGGCTCAGAAGGTTGAATCAGATTATGTATGAACCCACTCCCCGGACATTGACGTTTTCAATAGTTACTGTGTACCTGGAAATATTTATTACAAGCATTCTAAGGAAATACCGGTCGTTGTCCAGTCTGCGTGAAACTATTATAGCCTCTTATCAAAAAGATTAAGAATGAAAGCTAAGGTCTTGCACTTGTTAAGCAGCACAGGGTTCTTTGGAGCGGAAAATGTTGTAATGGAATTATTGAAAGAGCTTAAAAAAGAGGGGGCCGAAACTTTTCTCGGGATCCTCGAAAATAACAGTGATGCACACTCACTGATTGCCGGAGAAGCAGAAAAATATGTTGATAATGTAAGGGTATTTCCCTGCAGAGGCAAATTCGATATTAAATCTATTTTAGAGCTGAGAAAATTCATAGAAGAACACGGAATTGATATAATCCATAGCCATAAATACAAAACAAATTTTTATAGTTTGTTAGCATCGTTGCCAAAGAAAACTCCTCTTATTTCAACGTGTCATAACTGGTTAGGTGAGGATTATAAAATGAGAATGTATGAATGGCTGGATAAGAAGATACTCAATAAATTTTACAGAGTAGTTGCTGTTTCTGATGAGGTAAAGGACAGGATTCTAAAGTCTGGAATACAAGATCACAAGGTGCTAAAGATAAGAAATGGAGTAAGTATAGAGAGATATTCTGATCATGATGCAGGAAAGGTATTTCGAACTGAATTCGGGATAGATGAAAGTATGATTGTAGTGGGAAATGTGGGAAGATTAGATGAAAATAAGGGGATAACATATCTCTTAAAGGCCGCTAAACTGTTACTTGAAGAATTTAGCAATCTCCTTTTTTTAATTGTTGGAGAGGGGCCTTCGAGGCAGGAGCTTTACGATGAATCTGAGAGGCTGGGTATTGGAGATAAGGTCATTTTTACCGGATTTCGAAATGATATACCTTCAGTTCTTTCCGCTATCGATATATTCGTTTTGCCATCTTTAATAGAAGGGCTCCCGATGATATTACTTGAAGCAATGGCTGCTAAAAAACCTGTGATTGCAACTAGGGTTGGAGACATCCCTAATGTCATACGCAATAATGAGTCCGGTTTGTTGGTTGGACCGCGGGAAGTGGTACAGTTAAAAGATGCAATTAAATATCTTATTGAAAATGTTGATCATTCAGGCTTGATTGCAGAAAAAGGGCTGGAAAAAGTTAAGGAAGAATATTCTTCAGGACAAATGGCAAGACAGTATATGGACGTTTATAATGATGTTTTGCAAGCTCGGGCACAGACTACAGGTTAGTAGAAGTAAATGGTATTCAGCCACAGATCTACACAGATGAACACAGATAGATTTAAATACAAAGATATTACAGAGATTATTCTTAGAAGTTTTTATGAAGTTTATAATGAACTTGGTGATGGATTTCTTGAATCTGTCTATGAAAATGCTTTATATCTCGTGTTAACAGGATATGGTTTATCAATAGAAAGACAGAAATATATTTCTGTCTTTTTTCGAGGTAATATCATTGGAGATTTTAAGACAGACTTGATTGCAAACGAAAAAGTAATTGTTGAACTAAAAGCAGTTCGTACTCTTGATCCTGCGCATGAAGCTCAATTAATCAACTATTTAAAGGCAACGGATATTGAAGTTGGCTTATTATTGAATTTTGGTAGAAGACCAGAATTTAAAAGATTTGTTTATGATAATAAAAGAAAAAATATCAGCGCTAATCAGCGTAAATCTGTGGCTAATTACGTTAAATGAGTATTCAACTTATAGAGATTAGAGAGTTATTAAAGACACTAATTGAAAAGAAGACGACTGGTCTGACCGAGGATGCGCATATTAAAGCAGGCATGAAATGGCTTTGCCTCGCCCAGGATGCCACACCGGACGGTGGAGTTTCCATAAGGTTTTCCCTGTTAAGGGGATGGGAATCTTCTTATCCTGAAACAACCGGATATATTATCCCCACCTTTTTTAAGTACTATGAGATTACAGGAGATGAATTGTTCAAGGAGAGGGCCTTGAGGATGGCTGAGTGGGAGTTGTCTATTCAGCAGGAGGATGGTTCCTTTATCGGAGGGGCTCTGCAAAATGGAGTGGGTAAACTGGTTTTTGATACCGGGCAAATTTTGTTCGGACTTTTGGAAGCATTCAGATACTCGAAGGAAGATGCCTATATAAACGCTGCAAGATCGGCAGGTGACTGGTTGCTTCAGGTGCAGGATCCGGATGGTGCATGGAGGCAATTTGTTTATCATTCGATACCTCATACCTATTATTCACGTGTTGCATGGCCTCTTGTTAAGCTGTATAAGGCAACAGGAGAGGAAAAGTATCTGGACGGAGCGAGAAAAAACATTGATTGGGTCCTTTCAAATCAAACTGAAAATGGATGGTTTAGTAATTCCGGGTTTACTTTGGAAAATAATAAATCACCGTATACTCATACAATAGCTTATACCGTAAGGGGCCTGCTGGAATCAGGAATACTCCTTGATGAAGAAAGATATATCTCAGCTGCAAAGAGAACTGCAGATAAACTGCTCGAGATTATGCATCCGGAGGGCTTTTTCTGGGGCAGGTATGACAATGAGTGGCAAAGAAACGGGAGGTTCAGCTGCCTTACCGGAAATGCACAGATTTCAATTATTCTGTTGAAATTATATCAGGCGACAAATAATGCCGAGTATGTAAATGGTGCGAGCGCTTTGAATGGATATTTGAAACGAAAGCAAAATGTGACCACGGAAAATGGAAATATCAGGGGCGCTATTGCAGGCTCTTATCCTTTATGGGGCGAATATGGAAGGCTTTCTTATCCAAACTGGGCAACAAAGTTTTTTGTAGATGCCTTGATGCTTGAGAGAGAATTAGCCACAGATTCACACAGATGAACACAGATACATTTAAATATTTAGACAGGATATACAGGATGAAACAGGATATGCAATAAATAAAATAAAAAATCTTGTAAATCCTGCTCATCATGTCTAAAGATGTGGAAATTTGATATAATTGGGAGAAATAAGTATTTATGAAGGAGGAAGCGAAAATGCAAGTAGAAGTATTAAAAGATAACAGCTGCTATCAGATAAAAATACCTATATTAGAGAGCTATAACGACAAATATATCAGAAAGTTTTTAGATTATTTAAAAATTAAAGAGGTTGCTTCAAAATCTCAGGCAACAGATGAAGATATAGAAAAATTGTCAGATGAGATCACTTTATAATAAATCATAGTAAAAGTTTCTTTTTAAAGAGGTGAAACCATGAGAAATCCAACATTAGAGTTAAGTAAACAACAGGTGATTAGTGTCTTAGTTCAGTTTCCTCCAGAAGAACTAAAAAATGTCATTGATGCTCTGTTTAAACAAAAACTGTTTGAACCACCCAAACTTGAAGAGATAACAAGAGAAGCCTCTACAATAGTAAAAAGAGAGGGATTGAACCCTGAAACTGTAGAGGATGCAATAAAGTGGGCAAGAGCAAAAAAGTAGTTATCGACACCAATGTTTTTATATCAGGGTTTGGGTGGGATGGAAAACCAGAGGAAATATTAGCACTCCTGAAAGAAAGACATATAATTAACTATATAAGTACCGAAATTTTTGATGAATTAAGACGAGTTGTCTCATATCCAAAACTCAAGTTTAAAGAATCACTACAGATCAAAATTCTTGAATTTGCATTTTTTTACTCTGAATTTGTTGAGCCAAAAGAAAATATCTCATTTATAACAGATGACCCTGAAGATAATAAGTTTTTAGAATGTGCAATAGGGGCAGATACTAAGTTTATAATATCTGGAGACCCCCATCTTTTAAACTTGCAAAGATTCAGAAATATAGAAGTGGTAGATGTGAATGAGTTTCTCCATAAATTCCTGAGGCGTCAATGAAAGGGGTTACTTAGATATAATAAAAACATAAAAATTATTCAATAATAAGGTAGTTGAATTGATCTGAGTATTTAAATAGGAGGTGGAAATAAATGCAAGCGGTTAAAGCTATATTTGATGGCCATGAAATAAAAGCGATTGAACCTATAAAGACAAAAAGGAAAACCGAGGTTCTTGTAATCTTCCCAGAGGATGTAAAAAAATTTACTCCGGATGAAGCACGAAGGCTTTTGCGGGGAGCAGGTAAGGAGGAGAAACTCACTGAGAAGTTGTTAAAATCAAGAACTGAGGATATTCGACTTGAAAGAAGATAAAAGAGAAACCTATGTACTTGATACCTCAGCTCTTTTGACTTATGAATATAACTAAGCAAAATAATGTGCTTTGTAACTGATACTCATCTACTTGTATAGTATTTTATAGAAGATTCTCGCCTAAGCAAAAAAGCATTAGAAGCTTTTGAACAAACTATCCAGGAAGGTATAATCATTGTTCCCTCTATTGTCCTTGCAGAAATTATGTTCATCGCTGTTCATCCTGTCTAAAAAAAGAAAAAATATCAGCGCTAATCAGCGTAAATCTGTGGCTGAATAAATATGATAAAAGTAATTGTTGTAATCGGTACCAGACCTGAGGCAATTAAAATGTGCCCGGTTATTTATGAGCTTAATAAAAGGAGTGATATATTCCGTACAATTGTACTTGTCACAGGCCAGCATAAGGAAATGCTCTCACAGGTATTAAGACTGTTTGAAGTTAAACCGGATTATGACTTGCGTCTGATGGAAGAGGATCAGACCCTGTCACGGCTGACCTCAAAGGCAATTCCCGCAATGGAAAAAGTGATCAAAAAAGAGAAACCGGATATACTTTTAGTTCAAGGGGATACAACGACCTCATTTGTTGCAAGCTTGGCTGCGTTTTATCAAAAGGTCAGTGTAGGACATGTTGAAGCCGGATTAAGGACATACAAGAAATATTATCCGTTTCCCGAAGAAATAAACAGAAAGCTTATTACCGTGCTCTCTGATATTAATTTTGCCCCGACTGTATCATCTGCTGAGAATCTTAAAAGGGAAGGGATAGAGCAGAACAAAATATTTGTTACGGGCAACACAGTCGTGGATGCACTGTTTTACATGAAAGAAAATCTGGCAAAGAACAGCGTTAAACAACGAAATAACAGTAAACGCCATATTCTGTTAACTGCTCATCGCCGGGAGAACTTTGGAGAGCCGATGAAGAACATCTGCAATGCAGTTATAAACTTGATAGCTCTCTATAAAGATATAGAGATAACTTATCCTGTACATAAGAATCCAAATGTCAGAAATGTTGTATATGATATGCTCGCTGATGTTGAAAGGGTGAATTTGATAGAACCTGTGGATTACCTTGAGTGTGTCAGTCTTATGAATGAGTCATATTTTATACTGACCGATTCAGGTGGAATTCAGGAGGAAGCGCCTTCTCTCGGAAAGCCCGTGCTTGTTCTGAGAAATGAGACAGAACGCCCTGAAGCAGTTGAGGCTGGAACAGTGAAGATTATTGGGACGGACACAGAATCAATAGTAAGCCAATCAACACTCTTACTTATTAATAAAAAGGAATATAAGAAAATGGCAAATTCTATTAATCCTTACGGGGACGGCACGGCAAGTAAACAGATAGCGGATATATTACAATCAAAATTAGACAGGATGTACAGGATAAAGCAGGATAGTAAAAATCCTTTATAAAGACTTAGCCATAAAAATTATTAATAACTTAGCGTAACTTAGTGTTCTTAGTGGCTGAGTAGTAAAGATATGAGAATAGCACAGGTCTGGAAAAACGATTACCCATGGGATGTTCGGGTAGAGAAGATCTGCAAAACTCTGATAGATGATGGTCATGAGGTGCACCTAATTTGTAGCAATACAAAAAAACAAAAAACAAGAGAGAATCTAAATAGTTTGCAGATATACAGATTGCCGTATGTTACAACTAATTTATTAAACAGGATATTTTCTATGCCAGTTTTTTTTAACCCTCTCTGGATATATCAGATATTAAAGGTTGTTAGAAATCAAAAAATAGAAGCAATAATAGTCAGGGATTTACCTTTAATTCTGGCTGGCATCTTTGCAGCTAAAATCTGTAAGATTCCAGTTGTTTTTGATATGGCAGAGAATTATCCTGCACTGTGGAAAGAGCATGTGAGCAGAAAGGGAATCAAGTTCTTTAACGTTATTTTAAAAAACCATAAACTGGCGGAAATAATGGAAAACTATGCGTTAAAAAAAGCGGACTATATTATCGTTGTTGTTGAAGAGTCGAAGACACGAATTTTAAAGAAAGGTATCCCGGGAGATAAAGTATCAATAGTAAGTAATACCCCTGATCTAAGTATATTTGATAATAAAGGTTGCAATAAAAATAATTCCATTGATGATGAATTTAAATTGTTATATGTTGGAGGTGTAGAGTCGCCCAAGAGGGGAGTTGAAACCGTAATCAGGTCTATACCGTTGTTGCATGAAGATATTGATAATCTTTCTTTCAGTATCGTCGGTGATGGAGCCTATCTTGGAAGAATAAAGGAATTTGTGAAAACCCTGGGCATCGAAAGGAATATTAATTTTAAAGGGCGCATTAGTTATGATCTGATGATTGAATTTATTGATCGAAGTGATGTCTGTGTAGTACCGCATTTCGCCACAGAACATGTTAATTCAACGATACCGAATAAATTGTTCGAATATATGGCCCGTAAAAAACCGGTTATCGTATCGGATGCCGCTCCATTAAAAAGGATAGTCGAAGAGAACAATAGTGGTGTAGTTTTCAGGTCAGGAGATGAGAGAAGTTTCGCGGAAAAGGTCTTAGAGTTGAAATCTCCTTCTGTGAGATTTCAGTTGGGAGAAAATGGTTATCGTGCTGTAAATGAAAAATATAACTGGGACAGGGACTCACAGAACCTGAGAGAAATATTTAATAAAGTTCAAAAAGGGGAAGCAAAGAGGAACTAGGATAATGAAAGATTCAATTGCACAACTTCTATTGAGGTATCTCGTGGATATAATCAGGAAAGAGCCTGTAGAGTCGAAGATGAAACAGCTTAAGCAGACCCAGTTTCTGGATGTCGATGAGATGAAACAGATTCATTATCAAAATATTCAACGCGTACTGTCAAAAGCGTTTTCTCATGTGCCTTTTTACAGGGAATCATTTGAAAAGCATGGTTTCCATCCGTCACAATTCAAGTCACTCGACGATATATCCAGAGTGCCGTTTCTTAATAAGCTCGACCTTAAGAATAATACAGAATTGCTGCGTAACAGGGAATACAAGGGTGCAATGGACAGAAAAACAACAGGCGGCTCCACTGGTCAGGCCGTTACGCTGATAAAGGACCGTATCGGCACGGCATGGCTTCGGGGTGTAATGTGGCGCTGCTATGGCTGGTTCAATATTGTACGTGGAGACAGGACTGCAAGATTTTGGGGTATCCCTCTGCGGCAGGGAGTCCGCTGGAGGTACCGGATGATTGATTTTCTGATGAACAGGATACGTCTGTCTGCGTTTGGTTTTTCTGACAGGGAAATGGAAATATATCTGGGACGGATAAGAAAGTTTAAGCCGTCATTTTTCTATGGATACCTTTCCATGATGCTTGAGTTTGCGTATTTCCTGAAGAAAAATGGAATTGACGGCAGGGAGCTTAATATAAAGGCAATCGTATCAACTTCAGAGGTTCTTTACCCGCATCAAAAGAAATTTCTTGAAGACGTATTTGGCTGTCCAGTTGCAAATGAGTATGGATGCGGAGAAGTGGGTGTTATTGCTTTTACATGCAGAAGTGGATTGCTCCATCTGATGACAGACAACCTTTTTATTGAAATCCTGGATGATCTTGGCAAACCGGTTGCTCCCGGCGAAATCGGAGAAATTGTCGTAACAGAAATGCATTCAACGGCTATGCCGCTGATACGGTACCGGATGCGTGACTTTGCAAAAAAAACATCCAGTGATAAGGTTTGCGATTGCGGGGTCTCACTTCCTGTGATCGAGCATGTGGTAGGGCGAGAATACGACTTCCTTATATCTGTTGATGGT
>VAPA010312339.1_pt1 | contig 16123 bp, 15 predicted proteins | sample 3395041 | NCBI WGS metagenome assembly VAPA01 (sample SAMN08290432, study PRJNA428436) | hydrothermal vent metagenome | isolation source: Deep-sea hydrothermal vent chimney | place: Indian Ocean: Southwest Indian Ridge | depth 1973 m m
ATAACAGATGAATTATAAAGATTATATTGACTCTTTGTCAATTAACCGGACAGCTCTGTAATGTCCATACTAATATCTGCGGCAGCTGATGAATGCGTAAGCGCTCCTATAGAAATCAGGTCAACCTCCGATTCAGCAATCTTCCTTACATTATCCAGGGTTATGCCGCCCGAAACCTCTATCAGTGGATGGGGGCTTTTTCCATGAATTATCTCTACAGCTTTTCTGATATCCCTGAGGGTCATGTTATCAAGCATAATTACATCAACGCCTGAGGACAGGGATTCCCTCACTTCTTTTATACTGCCGGCTTCCACTTCTATTTTGAGCATATGTTGTGAATTATTCCTTGCCAGTTTTACCGCGTTCCTGATATTACCAGCCGCTCTTATATGATTGTCTTTTATGAGAATGCCGTCATAGAGGCCGAACCTGTGGTTCGTGCCGCCTCCTGCCCTCACCGCGTATTTCTCAAAAAACCTGAAACCTGGAGTTGTTTTTCTGGTATCGGTAATTTTTACTGACGTCCCTTTGACGGAAGTTACAAATTTACGTGTAAGCGTCGCTATCCCGGAAAGTCTCTGAACAATGTTCAGGGCAGTCCTTTCGCCTGTCAACAGTCCTCTGGTGTTTCCGCTGATCCGCGCAATGACAGTTCCCTTCTTTACCGGCTTCCCATCCTTTACTGATACAGTGAACTTCAGTTCCGGGTTAACCAGCCTGAATATCTTTTCAGCAAAAGGTATGCCGGCCAGAATGAAATTCTCTTCAGCTATAAAGACCGCCTCAGACCTGTGCGCTTCAGGCACAATCGCATCTGATGTAATATCGCCGATTCCAATATCTTCCGAAAGGGCATTGAGAAGGAATGATTCGAAGCAGTCCATGTTCTTCATTTTCTTATAAAGAGTCTTGCCAACCCGAGGACTCCGCCAATTACGACACCCATAGCAACTGCCGACCTCCAGTCAAGCAGGGTATTTACATTTCCTTCTACTTTTTGCGCGATAGTTATCAAAGATGAAGAGTTCTTGGTTTTTATTTCCTTTGATACCATCATTCCCACAGCACTTTTATTTATATCAATTTTATTCCTGGCGATAGATACAGGAGACAATGAAAAATTCAGTGAAGATTTATCTGATACGGTCAGGAGGCTTACACTCTGGTTCATACTTATATCATCACCCCGCAGAACAGATACCGCGCCCTGTGTGACATCTATCCTGTCTCCGTCAATTGTCAGTGCCCCTACCTGCTGGAGTTCGATATGGCCCCCTTCCACTGTACGAACAGAGCTGTGCTTTACATTGACAAATTCGCCTTCCACTACCTGTGCTTCTCCATGTTTCAGTTCAAGAGTTTTCTTACCCATCCTGTTTCCCCCATTGCCTGAGCTTTTCTATATTGCCCATAAGAGCACTTAATTTATCGTTATAATCCGCCTGCTTATCCTTACTTTCATCAACTACTGCCTTAGGTGCTTTACTCATAAAATCTTCATTGCTGAGTTTCTTCTGAATAAATAAAAGATTGTCTTCTATCTTATTGATTTCTTTGTTAAGCCTGTTTATCTCAGCGTCAACATCAAACAATCCTTTCAAAGGAACGAATATCTCCATTGCGGGATTAACAGAAACCGCGGCATCCTCCGGTTTATCTACATCCTGTCCTATTTCAATACTGCTGGCCCTTGCCAGTTTTGATATGTATGAAATATTCTCACTCAGCACGTCGCCGGTTCCGTTTGATGTCCTTATAATTGCCCTTAATTCAAGAGAAGGCGACAGGTTCAGTTCGCCCCTGATGTTCCTGATCCCGGACACTGCCTCCATAACCAGGCGCATTTTATCTTCGGCCTCCCGGTCCGGTATGCCGTCTTTCTCTGTGGGATACTCACGGACACACAGGCTCTCCGCCTTTTTATCGACTGGAAGCGCCTGCCACAGCTCTTCAGTCACAAACGGTACAAAAGGATGGAGGATACCGAGGCACGTTTCAAACACATGCACTAGTGTGCTTAGCGCCGCCCCTCTTGCCACAGCGTCATCCCCGAAAAGTGCCGGCTTTATCATTTCCAGATACCAGTCGCACAGCTCATGCCATACAAACTGGTAAACTATGTTCGCGGAATCATTAAACCTGTATTCTTCAAGCGTCCTGTTTACTTCCGCGGCAACAGAGGACAGCCTGCTTAAGATCCACTTGTCCGAAAGGCTTAAGCCGGATAACCCGGCAACGGGTTCTATTTTGTCCTCTTTTTTCAGATTGACAAAAATAAACCTCGCGGCATTCCATATTTTATTTATAAAGTGCCTGTATCCCTCAACTCTGTTTTCTGAAAACTTAATGTCCCTCCCCTGGGCCGCGAAAGCCGCAAGTGTGAACCTGAAAGAATCGGTGCCGTACAGCTCCGTCATTTCCAGAGGATCGACTACATTACCCTTGGACTTACTCATCTTCTGCCCCTTCGCGTCTCTGATAAGGGCATGAATATATGTATGATGAAAAGGCTCTTTGTCCATAAACTTCAGTCCCATCATTACCATCCTGGCCACCCAGAAGAAAAGTATATCAAACCCGGTGATAAGCACGCTTGTAGGGTAAAAAGTCCTGAGATCATCAGTATCGTCAGGCCAGCCCAGAGTAGAAAAAGGCCAGAGAGCAGACGAAAACCATGTATCAAGAACATCCTCGTCCTGAACAAGTCCGGTATCTCCGCAGTAGGGACATTCCCCGGGCGTTTCAAGTGATACAATAATGCCGTCCTTGTCTTTACATGCCTGATTTGTCATGGCACCGCAGTACCAGACAGGTATCCTGTGTCCCCACCATATCTGCCTCGAGATGCACCAGTCCTTTATGTTTTTCATCCAGTCGAAGTAACTGTTTTCCCATCCCTGAGGTATGATCCTGACTCTGCCTTCCTTGACCGCCTTGATAGCCTCATCCGCAAGCGGCCTGGTCTTAACAAACCATTGTTTGGAAAGATACGGCTCAACAACTGTCTTACACCTGTAGCAATGCCCCAATCCAATCGTATGGGGTTTAACTTCTGCAAGAAGACCATCTGACTCGAGGTCCTTTAAAATATTTTTTCTGCATTCGAACCTGTCCAGTCCTTTGTACGGCCCGGCTTCGTCAGACATTTCACCTTCACCTGTCATAATCTTTATAAAGGGCAGGTTGTGTCTTTGCGCTATTTCGAAGTCATTGGGATCATGCGCCGGCGTCACCTTAACCGCGCCTGTACCAAATGACGTATCAACAAATTCGTCCGGGATCACAGGGATCTCCCTGCCCAGCAGAGGCAATCTCAATGTTTTTCCGACAAGATCCTTATACCTGTCATCCTCCGGATTAACAGCTACAGCAGTGTCACCCAGAAGCGTCTCAGGCCTGGTAGTCGCAACAACTATATGTCCTTCCCCATCTACGAACTTATACCTGATGTAATAAAGACTACCCTCCCTTTCTTCATGGTCAACCTCAAGGTCAGACAATGCTGTATGACACCTGGGACACCAGTTAATAATGTAATCACCCCTGTATATCAGTCCCTCGCTGTATAATCTTACAAATACTTCCCTTACCGCCCTCGACAGGCCTTTATCAAGTGTAAACCTTTCACGATCCCAGTCGCACGATGCTCCCAGACGCTTGAGCTGATGTATTATTCTGCCTCCATACTGTTCCTTCCATTCCCAGACTTTTTCAATAAAAGCCTCGCGTCCGAGCTTGTGCCTGTCCCGCCCCTCTTTCTTAAGTTCTCTTTCAACAACGTTTTGTGTCGCTATGCCGGCATGGTCTGTTCCAGGAAGCCAGAGAGTATTAAAGCCGCACATCCTTTTCCATCTTATTACTATGTCCTGCAGCGTTACGTCCAGGGCATGGCCGAGATGAAGCGAGCCGGTAACATTGGGAGGAGGGATCACTATGCTGAACGGAGGCCTGTCACTGACAGAGTCGGCTTTGAAATAGCCTTTCTCCAGCCAGTAACTGTACCACTTGTCTTCAATTCCCTTCGGGTTATAACTCTTGTCTATCATTCTTCAGGTTCTCCTGACGCGCAACTTTTCTATTCGCTTTTCTCTTTATTTATGTTTTCTATTTTCTCCGCTAATATCTTTTTGACGGTGGGTATTGTATCATCAATTGACTTTTTAAGTACTTCCTCAACTTCTTCCAATACCTCAGGTATGGTCTTTGTTAATAATTTTTCGATCATTTCCCTGTTCCTGCTCCCGGCATCTTCAGCCTTCTTCAGTTTGTCCCGGAGATCCGCGATAATGTTATCCGATGAACTGACGTCATCTGTTCTGCTTAGAAGCTCAACGTTGAGCTTCTTTGATTTCTCTTCAGCCTGCTTCAGCCTGTCTCTGAGATCGGCAACCATATCATCCAACACCTTTGAAGCGTTTCTTTCTTTTGAAAGCTCGCCGCTGAGACCGTTATACTTTTCCTCTGTCTGTTTCAGGGTTTTTTTAAGTCCGGCAACAGTACCCTCCAGTCTCTCTATGTCGTCTGTTTTGTTGAGTATGTCTTTATTCAGGATCTCTATCTTTTCATCGGTCTGATGAATCTCGTTCTTGTATCTTGTGACTACCTCTTCCGAATCGTTGGCCGCCTCAATTTTGCTAAGCAGTTCATTTTTCTTTTTGTCCGCCGATTCCTCCGCGTGCTTCAATTCTTTTCTGAGCCTCGCTGTCTCTTCTTTCAGTTCGGCGATAATATCCGTAGAAGCCTTTGCAGTCTCAAGCCTGCTTAGCAGTTCGTCAGGCTCAAAGGGTTTGATAATATAGTCGTCCGCTCCGGACTCTTTATATTTTTCTTCGTCAATACCACCCGCTTCCGGCGCAAGCAGGATGACCTGTATATCCTTCAGGGCGCTGTCCTTTTTAACAGCACTGCACAGTTCGTAACCGTTCATATCCGGCAGATCCACATCCGCAAGCACAACATCAGGGACCATATCCTTTATCATACGCAGTGCCTCTTCACCGTCAGGTATGAATTCCAGGGCATAATCCTTTCCGGAAAGGACAAGCTCAGCAGTTTTTTGAATGATTATGCTTTCGTCTGCAATAATTATTTTACGGCCCATCTACCCCCCTGTATTTGAGCAAAGTTTATGGATAATAAAAATAAAAGTCAAGGCGATATGATCATTTCTCTTTGCTTTCTTTTTCAGACAGCTTTCTCCTCATTTCGTAGAGTTTATTAAGCGCTTCAACCGGCGTCATACTCATAACGTCAAGGCCGAGGAGTTCTTTTAATACAGGGTCTGCCTGCGTCGCAAACAGATCCAGCTGTCCTCTGCCGGCATTTTCGGAAGAACCGCTTTCAGAGTTATAAGCAAGTTTTGGCGCCCCAAGTTCATTAAGCTCTGATTTTTCCAGGTTTGAAAGGACTTCCCTGGCTCTTATAAGTGCATCGTCCGGCAGGCCCGCAAGTCTGGCAACCTGAATGCCGTAGCTCTTGTCGGCCGTACCCTCTTCTATTTTTCTCAAAAAGATTATTTCATCCCCCCACTCTTTTACAGCTACATTTAAATTGCGCACCCCTTCAAGGCACAATGAAAGTTCCGTAAGCTCATGGTAATGCGTGGCAAAAAGGGTTCTGGACATAAGGTTCTTGGATATATATTCGGCAACCGCCCACGCAATGCTGATACCGTCAAATGTACTCGTCCCCCGTCCGACCTCATCCAGCAGAATAAGGCTCTTTCTTGTCGCGTTGTTAAGGATATTCGCTGTTTCGATCATTTCTACCATAAACGTGCTGTGTCCCCTGGTTATAACGTCAGAGGCCCCGATCCTCGTAAAGATCCTGTCAACTATACCTATTTCCGCCTCTCTGGCAGGAACATAACTGCCGATATGCGCCATGAGAACAATTAAGGCCACCTGCCTCATATAGGTCGATTTGCCGGCCATATTAGGCCCGGTTATTATTGATATGTTATTTGCCTTCGTATCAAGTATAGAGTCATTGGGAATGAATTTATCACCGCTTGACAACCTCTCGACAACAGGGTGTCTTCCTTCCATTATATGTATCACATCCTTGTCATTAACAACAGGGCATTCATAGCTGTTCCTGCGCGCGACAGAAGCAAGACTGCCGAGAGCATCAAGCTCCGCAATGGCTGAAGAAGTCCTTTGAAGGCTCTCGGTGTGTTGAGAAATTTCGGTTCTTATCCTGGCAAAAAGTTCGTATTCAAGATTTTTCAGTTTGTCTTCCGCACTCAGGATCTCCGACTCGGATTCTTTAAGCTGAGGGGTAATGAACCTCTCACCATTGACCAGGGTCTGTTTTCTGATATAATGCTCAGGCACCTGTTTGAGGTTCGGCCTGGTAACCTCAATGTAATATCCAAAGACCTTGTTATAACCTACTTTAAGAGATGATATCCCTGTCTTTTTTCTTTCAGTAGCCTGAAGAGACGCGATAAAGTCTTTCCCGCTTCCGCTGATCTGCCTGAGTTCATCCACTTCGGAGTTAAACCCGGCTCGTATTATTCCTCCGTCCTTTATGCCCAGAGGGGGGTTGTCCGGAACTGCTTTTTCCAACAGGGACTTTACTACATCCAGCTCATCTATCTGATTTGACAGATAAGAGATCCTCTTGTCCCCGCTCTGAGACAGAAGCTTCCTTAGAGCCGGCAAAACTCTTAAAGAATTCCTTAAAGCCAGGAGATCCCTCGCATTCGCCGATCCGCTGCTTATTCTCGAAGTCTGCCGCTCAATATCAGTAATGCCTTTCAGTATTTTTTGAATTTCCAAAAGCATATCAGCTCCGCCGAGCATTGCGCCCACAGCACCCTGCCTTTGCTTTATGTCATCTATATCGAGCAGTGGTTTCAAAAGCCATGATCTAAGCAGGCGTCCTCCCATGGGCGTAAAGGTTTCATCAATAACCTCGAGCAGGCTGTCTTCCCTTCCTCCGTCTCTCATGTTCCTTGTTACTTCAAGGTTCTTCAGGGTTGAAGCGTCAAGGAGCATATGCGATTCGTTGTTCAGAACACTGATCTTCTTAAAAGTATCCGTCTGCTTCTGGGTTTCCTCAAGATAATTCAGCAGGGCGCCCGCTGCGGATACGGCAACTACCATGCCCTCGCATCCGTAACCTTCCAGTGACGTCACTTTAAAATGCTTTAACAGTTTCCTGTATGCCTCGAGATAATCAAAATACCAGTCGTCATAAGTAGAGAGGTAAAAACCGTTAAGGTTGTTAATTATTGAGGGGTTGCTCTTAAGGCTTGCCGGATACAGGATCTCTTTAGGTTCAAACCTGTTTATTTCATCTTCCAGGTTCTGATGAGACTGATATATTAAAAACTCACCGGTTGATATATCAGCAACAGCATAGCCGAAGATGTTCTCTTTTTGCGCGAAACCGAGGATAAAGTTGTTTTCTTTAGGGTTCTCTGAATCAAACGTTCCGGGTGTGACAACCTTGACAACTTCCCTTCTTACGATCCCCTTTGCTTCCTTCGGGTCCTCAACCTGATCGCAGATCGCCACTTTCATATCCGCCTTGATAAGTTTGGAAATATAAGCCTCCGCGGTGAAATGCGGGATACCGCACATGGGAATCGGAGAGGCCTTTGCCCTGTCTCTTGATGTCAATGTTATCTGAAGGATCTTTGATGCTGTTACAGCATCCTGACCAAACATCTCATAAAAGTCACCCAGCCGGAAAAAAACGATACAATCCGGATAGTTCCGCTTGATATCATTATATTGCTTCATTAAAGGGGTTAGTTCTGACATAATCAAAGGTCTCGTATGAAGCTAAAACTATAACATAATGATTAAATCATATAAAAGAGGCCCGGGAAAGTCACTGTTGTTCAGGGCCGGAAAAAACCTTCTTGTCAGAGGTTGCCACAACGGCTAACAGAATTATATTAATTATCAGCCCCAACACACTCCACACCATCATTGACATGCCCATTATCGTCATAGCCGATACCGCTACTATTCCCTTGACCAGTGCAAAACATATGCATATGCTAAGCGCGGTATAGAACAGCTGAATTGACGACCTCTTTATCTGTAGAAGAAAAATTGATGCGATTATATAAAAACCTGAAACAAACAGTCCGATAACTCCTGCCGCAACGCTCCAGGTATTAAACCATTCCGGCACATCCCACATTTTATTTAATGCTTCAAATACTTTTTCCCCGCCTTCCTGCTGTCTTCCCATTTCCTCCTGAAGGCCTGCAAATATCTCCTTTTGAAATTCCATAACTGTGGGCATCATCATAGCCTGGACAGAACCGAGAAGTCCAAAACACCCCAATACAATGCCGCATACTCCAACTACCGTTACCCATGTAGGCCGTTTCATATTCTCTCCTTTAGATTCTCACAGACTATTTCCTGAAGGCCCTGATCAGTTTTGTATAAGTTTTCTTAAGATGCTCGGGCATGACCCTTGTCTCCGAAATAATAGGCATACTGTCAGTATCTCCTGTCCATCTTGGAACTATATGAAAATGCATATGCTGTTCCATGCCCGCCCCCGCGACCTTGCCGAAATTCAGCCCCATATTAAAACCATCAGGCATGAGAGATTTTTTCAGTACATTCACACACTTGTCTACAGTCTTTATAAAATCAAACAGCGCCTTGTCAGACAGGCCTTCGAATGTGGCTGTATGAAAGTACGGAACAACCATCATATGACCGCTGTTATAAGGAAATTTGTTGAGCACGACGAAACAATGCTTTCCCCTGTGCAATATCAGGTTTTTCCTGTCTCTCGTTTTGTTGGCCTTTGAAATATCACAGAACAGACAGCTCTTATGTTTGTGCTCATCAAGGATGTAATCCATCCTCCACGGCGCCCACAGTCGTTTCATAATACCCCCTTACAAATAAATATTTCAAAATGATCATTGTAAAATTAGCATTTAAAAATGCACAGCGATCCTGCCTGATGGCAGCCAGGCATTGGTAAGCGAATGCAATGAAATGCATAGTGAGCTTAAAGCAAACGAATTATGATAATAAAAAAGTCCGCTCATTTGTATTTTCGTAGAGAATACAATTGTTGTTCCTTACATTGTGTTTAACCAAAAGGTAATCACTAAATAATTTAAATTGATAATTGTTAATTGATAATTTTTAATTGTTTAGTTTCTTTAGTACCTGCTGTACATCATCCCACGTAAGCCATTTGTCTTTAGGATTTCTCATAAGATACGCCGGGTGAAACGTCGGCATTAAAGGGATACCCCTGAATGAGTGAAAATTCCCCCTTAAGCGGCTTATCGGAACTTTACTGTCTGTAAGTTTCTGTGCCGCGAATCTTCCGAGCGCAATTATAACCTTTGGCTTTATTATGTCTATCTGTCTTTCAATAAATGAACTGCAGGCTGATATCTCGTCTTCCTCCGGATCCCTGTTTGAAGGAGGCCTGCATTTTATGACGTTAGCAATATAGACATCCTCGCGCCTGAAGCCCATTTTACCTATAAGACTCGCAAGCACCTTGCCGGCATCGCCTACAAAAGGCCTTGCCTGCAGGTCCTCCTCCCTGCCGGGGCCCTCCCCTATAAACATCAGTTCCGCGTCAGGACTGCCTTCGCCAAATACAAGGTTTTTTCGCCCTTTTGAAAGCCCGCACATCCGACAGTCCCCTATCTCGTCTCTCAATGCCTTTAACGCGGACGCTTTTTCGGAACTGTAACCGCTCCTGTCTTCTGATACGCGTACAGCGCTTTTTGTAACAGACTTTATTCCCGCCCCCCTTTCCTTCAGTGCTTCAGGGCCTTCCGGCAGAAGATTTGGGTCTACCGGGATATGTTCAAACCCGAGTTCCTGATAAAACTCCATTGCTTTTTTGATTTCCCTGATGATTTCCGCGTTATTCATAATTCATTAATTATAGTCGTTCAAACTGTTCAAGCCGGTCAACCCCCCGTAAAGTTCTAAAGAACTTGAACCACGGGGCAGGCTGTTCAAGCAGTCTTTTCTGTCAATCCCAAATTCTCATCTTCCGTCAGCCCTCGCGGCTAATTTTGTCATAACAAAATTGTGAGGGTCAACTTCTTACTCGTCCCTCATCAATCGTCCATCTGCATTCTGCAATGTCCGGTCATTCTCCCCACTTCAGTTTCGTTCTCAATACCTTAAAGTAGTCCCTGTCGTGAAGAAGAAGGAACCTGGCCTTAAAAGGCGCTTTTCGGACCTTTATTTTGTCCCTGTCGTTAAGCGGAAAGCCGACCTGGCCGTCAAGTGTAATGTGCACATCACGGCCGTTCTTCAGAATTATTTCCAATATGAAATTATCCGGCAGAACAATGGGCCTGTTCGTCAGTGCATGAGGACATATCGGGGTCATTACAAATGATTCAAGTGTCGGGTATAAAATAGGCCCCCCTGCTGACAATGAATGCGCCGTAGACCCTGTTGGAGTGGATATTATCAGCCCGTCCGCCCTGAATGCAGTTACATATTTCTTATTGATAAAGATGTCCATCTCTATCATCCTCGCCAGGGCGCTTTTATTGATCACAACATCGTTAAGAGCTGTATTGTGAACTATCCTTTTCCCTTTGCGGTAAATATCCGCATACAGCATGATCCTGTCTTCTGAAAGACACTTTTTTGAAAATATCTGGTCTAATACCCCAACATGAAATTCTTCTCTGGCTATTTCCGTAATAAAACCAAGGGTCCCGAGATTCACCCCAAGCATAGGTATACCCCTTTTCCCAACCAGCCGGGCAACACCAAGAAGCGTGCCGTCTCCGCCAAACACAATTATGACATCTGATTTCGACGGGATCTGATCTCTCGGATACCCCTTGATCCTGAGAATCGACGCGGCATGGTCCTCTACAAAAACCTTGACCTTTTCCCTGTCCAGCATCTGCAGCAGTTCCCCGACCGCTCTGATTGCCTCTGGTTTTTTCCTCTTGACGATTATTCCTATCTTTTTCATAAACAGAACCTATTCATCCCCTTGTCCGGATTCTTTTTTTAACACCCGCGTCCAGTTTTGCAAACACAAAACTGTGGGTGCAGAATCTACCGGGATATATCAATACATTTTATTTCGATCTCTCTTGAATCATCGCCGGCATAGCTCAATTTAATCCTTACAGCTGTATCGGGAATTTCCTTTTCAGCCTTTTCCGCCCACTCGATAACAGTTATCCCTCTGCCGTATAGATATTCATGAAGCCCGAGTTCTTCAATTCTGTCAGGCTCTATCCTGTAAAGATCAATATGATAGAACGGCAGTCTGCCCTCATACTCGGCAATAATTGTAAAACTCGGGCTTGTTACGTCCCGCTCATTAATCCCAAACTCCCGGGCGATCCCCTTGACCATGGTTGTCTTGCCTGTGCCGAGTTCTCCGTAGAGGCATACGACAGCTCCTGTACCGAGCTTTTTGCCCAGCCTTCTGCCGAAATCCCTTGTGTCTTTATCACTCCTGCTTTGAAACATCTTACGACATTGCTCTCACGATATCAGCCTTACCCACAATCCCTACTACTGACCTGTCCTTCAGGACCGGGATCAGATGTATGTTCTTTTCAGACATGATCGTCGCAATCTCCTGCAGTGTAGTCTCCTCATTGATCGAGACCACTTCTTTCGTGCATATGCCGTCTACAAGCGAAGCTGTCATTCTCTTTATTTCCTCCTCAACCTTGCCTGAACCAAGAACAAAGTAGGCATCAAAGAGCCTGAGCACTGTTGGAATATGGAGTCTCTTGTTTTGACTGATAAGATCGTTTTCCGTTACAATTCCAGCGATATTACCGTCTTCATCGACAACCGGCACCCCGCTTATCTTATGCTCTATCAGCAGTTTCGCAAGCTCTTTCACTGTAGCATCCGGCTTAATAGTAATAACTTCCTTTGTCATGATGTCTTTTGCTGTAAGCATTAATCCCCCTTAAATAAACACTGATGATCACAGATTTATTGCATATTACAGATGACCGCAGATATCTTCTTGTTTTCAATGTTCCCTTTGGAAACCTAATGTAAGGATTTGTTGATTTACCATATTCGCGCCCATTGGTCGCTATTTCATTCAATCTGTGCTGATCAGTTTTTTTTAGTGTTCCCTGCGGAAACACAAATGATATGATAATTTTATTATTTAATTCGTTCTCTGACATTCACTATGCATTTCATCAGCGATAATCTGTGTTATGTATTATAACATTCCTATAAACCCGCCTTGTCTTCCGGTAGAGCCTTTTGTATACCGATAAGAATAAAACCTCTCCGGATTGCAGAATGTGCACTCTTCAGACTGCCAGATATTATCAGGCCGGACCCCCATTGACAATGCCTGCTTTTTGTTAATATCAGAAAGGTCTATTAAATATTTATCATTCCGTGCATCATCGCAACACCCGACTCCATATTTATTAACCGCATCCCGGACATCTCTGTTTACCTCATAACAGCACTTTCTGATGGATGGGCCGATAGCAAGCACTGCATTATCCATGGAACATCTAAATATCTTTTTCATCACTGTTAATGTATTAACAAGTATTTCAGCGGCCGTACCTTTCCATCCCGCGTGAACAGCGCCTATAACTGACTGTCCAGGGTCGTAAAGAAGCACAGGCACGCAGTCAGCCGTCTTAACGCCTATCACAATATTCTTTTCCTTTGTCAGTACCGCATCCGCCGTTACAGAGACAAGGTCATGTTCAAGCACATGCACATTACTTGTATGTTTTTGAACCGGCATATATATCCGGTCTTTTGGTATATGGAAATTTGAGGATATGTAATCCGTCAGGTCTTCATCTGTCTTTGTGGTAAATAACGCATTGATATGCGGCAATTTCATATTTAAAGGTTCTATCAATTCCATGTTTAAGTGAAAGGATCAAATATGGTAATTATTAAAGCCCTGCCGATCTGAATGCTCCGGGTATTGCTCTGATTATGTCAGACGCGATCAGGGAGCGCTTACCTGTTTTACACGCCAAAATATCACCAATCCGCCCATGCATATATACTCCGAGGGCCGCCGCATTTTCAGGTTTTAAACCCTGAGCCATAAATGCCGAGATCATGCCTGTTAGAACATCTCCCATGCCCGCCGTAGCCATGCCGGAATTGCCGGTTGAATTAATGAATGCCCTGCCGTCGGGTGCGGCAGTAACTGTCGGTACTCCCTTAAGCACAAGATACGTTTTTGTCTTTTTAGCAAACGCTAATGCGGTATTGATTCTGTCCTGTTCAATCTTAGTTCGGAGTTTAGCAGTATTCATTTTTGAATTAATACTATGCATTCCACAATCCGCAATCCGCAATCTGCAATCTTGCAGCAGTCTCGCCATTTCTCCCGGATGAGGAGTGAGAACAACAGGCTTTTTACATTTTCTTAATACTTTGGCCCTGCTCTGAAACGAGTCAAACCGACCGGCCAAAGCGTTGATTCCGTCGGCATCTATTACTACAGGGGCATTCGATCCGGTAATAAGCCCCGCTACAAGGCGTGATATCTCATTGTCTACTGAAAGTCCCGGGCCAATTGCCAGAACATTTGCCTGTTTTTTTAGAAACATAAGTATCATTTTCTCTGCTTCACCTGACAGCGTGCCGTCTCCCTTGTCCGGCAGAGGCAGGATCATTTCTTCAGTTACTCTTGACTGGAACACATTTACCAGTGATTCAGGCACACCAATTGTCACAAGCCCGGCACCTGACCTGAGAACAGCCTTTGCCGACATAAATGCAGCGCCTGTCCTGCCCCTTGACCCTGCTATCAGCAGGACATGGCCGTAAGTGCCTTTATGGGAATACCCCGGTCTTTTCGGAGCTAATAGCGGAATGTCCTTATCTTCAACCAGGCTGACCTTTATTTTTTTCGACCGGGTCAATGCTTTCGGGAACCCTATGTCTGCCAGATGCAATTGACCGGTATTATCCGCTCCGGGATAAAGCAGATGGCCTCTTTTCGCCAGTCCGAATGTGACTGTATGGTCAGCCTTTACAGCCTGACCCATTATCTGACCTGTATCAGATGAGATGCCTGACGCAATATCAACAGAAACAACAGGGCATGAAAGCCTGTTGATCTTTTTGATTGCCTCTGACAATGGGTGCCTTATATCAGTATTCAACCCTGTTCCAAGCAAGGCATCAACGATGAGGCAGGGACGAGGGATGAGGGATGAGGGATGAGTCAAAAACTTTTTCATAGGATAAAATTTAACACCGAATTTCTTTGCGGTGTCATAGTTTAATTTCGCGTCGCCTGACAAAGAACCGGCTTTGGCTGACAGATAAACTTTAACATCAAAGCCCTGTTTATGGAGGACCCTTGCTATAACAAATCCGTCGCCCCCGTTATTGCCACCCCCGCACAGCACAATAATTCTTTTTTTCGGATAGATCTCGTTTATCTTATCGACAACCGAAAGACCTGCCCTTTCCATCAGGGTTTTGCCCGCAATACCGTATTTACTTATGGTAGTGCGGTCAATTGCCTGCATCACTTTTGCAGTAGCTACTTTTAGCATGATTATTTATTTGTGTCGTGTGCGGCCAGAACATCAAGCGGACTTTTAGGCGCATTTTTCATATCTCTCATTACATGTGTATATATCATCGTAGTTTCAACATTTTTATGGCCGAGCAGTTCCTGAACCTCTCTTATATTTACACCGTTAATAAGAAGATGAGTTGCAAAACTATGTCTCAGTGTATGAACAGACGCATGCTTGGCAATATTTGCCTTTTTTAGAGCGGTCTTCATGGCAGTCTGCACTGTCTTCTCATGAATATGGTGACGGCGTACTTTACCGCTGAATGGATCTACAGAAAGCTTTGATGAAGGGAAGACATATTGCCAGCTCCATTCTTTTGATGCATTTGCATATTTACGGGACAGGGCGTCAGGTAAAAAAACTTCACCATATCCCTGCTTTGTATCAGCCTCGTGAAAAGCTTTAACTTTATCAAGATGTTTCTGCAGTTGTTCTTTGAGTGATTCCGGCAGGACTGTGCTACGGTCATTATCTCCTTTGCTGTTTCTTACATAAATAAGACTGGCACTAAAATCAATATCTTTTATGCGGAGTCTGGCCAGTTCCATCAATCTTAGACCTGCCCCATAAAGAAGCTGTAAAATCAACATAGATGTTCCGCTCGAACACTCAAACAGACTTTGCACTTCCTCCGGCGACAAGACCACCGGCAGACGAACCCCTCGTTTTGCTCTTACGGTATTATGCATACCTTCAAGATCCTTATTCAGGACAAAGCGGAACAGGAATAAAAGAGCATTAAATGCCTGATTCTGAGTTGAAGCAGAGACCTTCTTCTTAATTGCGAGATGGCTAAGGTAGTCTTTTACATCAGACGAATCGATTGTATCTAATGTTGATTTCTTTTTCTTAATATTGGCCACGTAGTAAAAAAAGCCCTTAGCCCAGTGAAGATATGTACGTTCCGTTCTGTAGGAGTAATGCTTGATTCTGATCGCCTTGCGCATTTCATTAAGAAAAGAGTTAACATCTTCAGGTTTTCTATCTTCTACTGTAGAAGTGTGATCTAAGAAAACTTCTTTCCCTTCAGGGAAAAGGCCCGAATACAGCCCAATTGCTTCGTCAGCCTGTCTGATCTGCCAGTCGGCAAAAGTGCCCTTGTCTTTTAATTGATCGAGGAATTTCAATACAAGCAGATCATACTGTAAGTCTTTGTTTTTATTGTAAAAAACAAGGAACTTGCTCGCCCAGCCTGCATAAAAGGGGATATTCTTCTCTGGTGCGAGCTTTCGATCACTCAGGAACTTTTGGAATTCAGGCAAGATATTATTGCTTCTGCTCGTCATGCTATCAGGTCCACACTTATACGCAATACGTATATGCTGTTAATAAAGACTATTTACGACTATATCATAAACATAATTGCCCAATAATGATACATTTTTTATTTATTAACCGAACACCCTGTGATATACTGAGTCAGAGAATAACACAAAAACAGACAATACGTCTATTAAATGTTCAGGCGCGCTGCGCACGCCTGAATGCGGAGCTGAGCTTTCACTCAACCCCAGCACTTTGCTGGACGGTCTTAAAAGAAGAAAATACAGACCGCCCAACAAATCGCTGGAGCTC
>VAPA010463153.1_pt1 | contig 16095 bp, 27 predicted proteins | sample 3395041 | NCBI WGS metagenome assembly VAPA01 (sample SAMN08290432, study PRJNA428436) | hydrothermal vent metagenome | isolation source: Deep-sea hydrothermal vent chimney | place: Indian Ocean: Southwest Indian Ridge | depth 1973 m m
AAACATTATTGGTAAGTTATTATTTTAAGGTGCGACATGAATATTAAAGAATCTATACAATTAATTAATTATGCAGCAGAACAAGCTCACTGTAGATATATCACATCTGGTATTGGATTAACCATGGTATATCAAGAAAAAGCAGAAGAAGCAGCTGATTTTATAGCAGCAAATTATCCAAATAGTATATCTGGATATCCATTAATTAAAGCAGAAATTGATGCTACCGGAAAATCACCAGCAGAAGTTGCTAACACGATCATATCTAAAAGGGCTGAATGGATTGCGCGTGCAGCTAAAATTGAAAAAATACGATTAGGTGCCATTGCAGTTTTCAAAATACCAAACGTAAACTTCGCAGTTGAATTAGAATCTGCAAAGTCGTGTCTTGATAAAATATAAAATTTAACATATCATTATCCAATGGATATTGATATTGATTTTCAAACTTCGTTTGACCCCGCAGATTTTTTCAAAGGAACAAAAGCATCTATCGTCACAGCAGGCGAACTTAGAAAGCACCCCGCTGGATTTTATTTACAACCCATACCAATAGATTCAATCACGGGCTTGTCGGCAATCCCGTACAAAGAAGCAGAAGACCTTGGGTATTTCAAAATAGATTTTTTACACCTGTCATTGTTAGACGATTTTGGTAGTAAAGACGAAATCCGCACATTATTAAATATAGAACCAGATTGGTCTATATTAGAAGACCCTAATATAGTGAAGAAGCTTTTTCAACTACACAATCACTTTGATGTTATTCATATAATACAACCACGGTCAGTTGAAGACATATGTGATTGTGTTGCCATTATTCGCCCTGGAAAAAAACATCTGTTGAAATTCTATAAAGAAAACAAAGAAGTTATTCGTGAAGAATTGTATAAAAAACCAGACGATCCAGATAAATATTTTTTCAAGAAGTCTCACGCGCTCGCGTATGCGATGAATGTGGTATTACAACTACATCTCATTAAAGCTGGAATAATTTAATATTCATAAATAGTCATATGACTATTATTAATGAAAGACGCCAAGAAGGGAACATCAGCCTTTCCCATACACAAAAATTTGTTTTAGCAAAGCTCATCGCAGCAGAAACCCCATTAGTTGCATACGAAAGCGTATCTGCTTTTGATTCTAAAGGAAACGATGGCGCTAATGTTGTTGCCGCACGCGACCAATTAACCAAATTAGGATTAATGACATATCGCCAAGGCGACGCATCTATAACGGATGTCGGCACTGCTTCAATGAATGATGCAAATCTTATAGATGATACTGGTGGGTTAACTGATGATGGAAATATATATGCCTACGCAACAACACCAATAGAAGCGGAAACTCAATTAGTTACGCAACAACGTTCACCAGCGCCCGCGCCAGATGGAAATCCAATAGATGACCAGAATGCTGGTATGGATCCAATACCATCAAGTGGTGCTGCCCTTGGCGGCGATGAATCGGCATTGTCTTTGGAAAGCCTTAAACTATTCAACGACGTTCATACCCGTTTAAAAGAAATGGCGTTCATGAACAAAATAAAAAAATTATAATTTAACAATCTTATTATGGACTTCTATACCTTCTGGTAATGGTTTCTTGCGCCTGCGCTTTATACTTTTAACTTCATGCATTTCAAATTTTGGCAGTGGTCCAATTATTCTTGTAACAAATCCTATAGCAAATGACTTGTAAATATCTGTTAAATTTCCAGATACACCTCGCCTTGAAAATTCAAAAGAAATGGGATATCTATCACGTGATGTTTCATACCATTCAGCTGCAACGGAAATAACAAACTCCTCATTAACGGAAGTAGGACCACACAGGTCAAGTATGTATGCTTTTATCATTTTATCGGTAGCATTGTCTACAATCCCCAATAAATGTTTATCACGATATTCAATCAATGTAATAAATGGGTAACCATCGTAGTCCGCAGGATGTCCTTCTATTATCAGTGGTAATGGATTACCTCGTATCCGTTTTTTAGTTGTCATAAATTTCCTCAATATTTTCTTATATTTATATGACATCTATTACACCAACTTAACGAATCGTATAAATACAAACATTGGATGAGGAAATATCATGACTGATGAAAATTTTAGATTTGCTGATTACGCGAACGGAACTGCGTTGTTGGAAAAGAAGAAGAAAAAGAAATCTAAAAAGAAGAAAAAACGCGGTAGGGGGCTTGCTGATAGCTGGTTTACTGATGGTGCACCAAGTGGTTCATCTGGCACTGGTATCGCCGTAGGTACTGGTGGTATGGGTGGTGCAGGTGGTAGTGGTGGGGGTGTTGGCGAAAGTCTGATTACAGAACTATTTGCTGGTATTACACCAGCAGCATTTTCGGCAAATATGAATTCTGCTACTGCATATAGCCAAAACGATTATGCGGGTGAGGAAAGTGGGCTATCGACATTACCGCCAGAAGACCAACCATCCGAAGAAGAACTGGAAGTCAATGCTATTGATTCTGCTCGACAAATTTTTCAACGAATGAAAAATGAACCCAATATAACAAGAGCTGAAATACTAAATGCGTTTATGGATGATGTTGGTGTTACTGAATCTACTGCTACGAGTTACTACACCAGATTTTTAAAAGAATTTGGGATGACATCTGATGACATCGGTAGTGGTGACGCAGCACTGGGTGGCAGTGGCATGGGTGGTGATGATGACGACGAAATGGCAGCAGGAGAACAAACCCCCTATGGCGAACCAGATGCCATGGAAGACGACGAAATGGAAAACCCGGAGGATCCAAACCGGGCTGGTGTAATTCGCACAATAGACAACGCTCATTTAATTTATAAAAAGCAATCAGAAAACGGAACGTATGAGGAGCTTTGGATTTATAACATAAACGCAAACACCAATGATGAATTGAAAATCAGACGGGAAGTATTAGCGGGCACTGATATTCCACCACAGAAAACAAGATCGCCAGATGGTGTACAAACTTTTACATCCACCACGATGGGCAATGCCCAAATGCTGGAAATCAAAGGATTGCCAAACTAATGGTTGATGTTAACGGAAATATTACCCCATCGGGGAAATCAGTAGAAGATATTTCTGCCGACGATTGGGCGGATATGACTGTAACAGAATTATTTGACCAAAAGATAATATTAAATAATCGATTGTCTATTGTTGCCGCCCACGGTACTCCTGCCATGATGAAGCAAATTAAGATTGGCATGATGCAATTGGAATCAATAATAAATTCTAAAGAAGATATTAAATACGATAAAAATAAAGATGACGGATTAACAGGATTAATATGAGTATAGTCAAAGACGCCTTAATGGAAGAAATCATTGAACGCAAAAAACTAAGCGTTGAGATGTATGATGAACTTAATAAATCAAAAACAAATATTAAGAAGAAGATATTTGGTAAAAAGCTAAAGAAAAACAACACTATTCTTGCGGATTTACTTATTAAGCTTGACACGTTGACAAAAAAAACATATAATAATACGGAATAATAATAATACCCAAAATAATTGGGAACGTAAATGCACAGCATCCACAGCATTAAAACAATTAGTGAACCCGTAAGAATACTTAGAAGAATCAAAGAGGTATTCCCACAAACTATTATAGCTGGTGGTTATTATCGGGACATCTACCACAACATACCGTTCTCGGATGTTGATATATTCATAGATACTCATGATACAACATCAGAATATAACGTAATTCAAAAAGCCCACCACGCTGGATGTTATAAAGAGGACTTCTGGATCGACTTGCTTGCTTTAGATATGAAGTCAAATGCCCCTTATACAAATGATCACATTTACGAAATGGGTGGTGACGAAGACTATTATCCAGAAGAAGAAATAGAAATGATTTGGGACATTTCGTGTAACGGAATTAAATATAACTTAATTTTACTTTCTGAGTGTGACCCCATTAAGTTTGTAAGAGAAAAATTTGATTTTGGTATATGCAAGGTTTATAGCGATGGTATCAAAGTTTCTTTTATGGATGAATTTATCCACGATTCAAGAACCAAAACATTATCATTTACTACCGAAGACGTAACCTTTGAATATTTCATCTTTTCAATAAAGAAACATTTACCCAAACTAAAAAAGAAATACCCTGGGTATAACGTATACATACCACCAAAACATCTATCACATGTGATGAACACAGACATAACAATATGATTATAGCAATATCAGGTTCGCAGGGTTCTGGAAAAAGTACCATTCTGAAAGAATTAAAACAAAAGGGGTTTAATGTAATAGAACGCAAGACTGCCCGTTCAATATTAAACGATTGGGGTATATCGCTTGATGTAGTTAACCAAAACTTTGATTTGAAGAAAGCATTCCAAGCCGAACTTGTTAAACGTAAATACCACGATGAAATAGAATTGGCACTTTCTGATGAATTATATTTTACTGAAAGAACCTTTGCAGACTTGTTTACATATTCACTCATCGCGTTTGGACAATATAACAAATTTGATGAATGGCTTGATCAGTATTATAACGATTGCAAAGAACACTGCGCCAATTATTCGCAGGTCTTTTATATACAATCAAGATTTTCTAAAAACATCGAACGCGATGGGGTACGTAGTACCAACCAACATTATAGTCGTATGATGGATACAGTTATGTTAGATGTTACAGAAAGAATGCTTTCTGATAAAACAAATTTAACGATTATAAAAAACACAGATATATATGAACGGGTTAGTGAAATAATTGACATAGCATCTAATTGCGAAAAAGTAACGTAGATGGAAACAAAAGATATATATTTCTCACCGGCAGAAGATGAAATGATTGAAAGTTTGCAAGAAATATACAATATCGGGTACGTGCAGGCGCGTGAAACAGTTATCCGTGATAAGCGCCAAAATGCTTTTATGTATCAACAGCGTGGCAACTTAGAATTAGCAGAAGTGTTATTGAAAGAATTAAATGAATGGAATGATACATGGGAAGATGAATTTAAAAAATTGCGAGATGAAGGAAAAGAATATAAAAAAATAATTATGCCTGGAGAAGAATAATGAACGAAGTAGCATTTTGTAGATGGTTGCAGGGGTTTTGTGAATTACAGCTCATTGACGAACCACCAACACAAGCGCAATGGTTGATGATAAAAGAACATCTGCAATTAGTATACATCAAAGTAACATCAGAACTTTCAGACCTTGATGGCGACACCGAAAACACACATAGGGCTACGGAAGAAACAGAACAAGTATATTGTTCAAATGAAAAAGAAACACAAGAACAAATAAAACAAGCCATGCAGAATATGGAAGAAGCGTTAAAAAAAACATGGAAAGATAAAAAAAACCGACGCCAACAACCAAGAAATTCTGGACCATATTGTTCTTCTATGCCAGATTTGAAACCGGCTTGTACTAATTTATCCGATTTGAAAATTTGTAGTTCAATAACAGAACCTGGACATGGGTTGGCTGAAAATTCACCCAACTGCCCTAAATGTGATTCACCCCCCGAAAAACATAAAGTAGAAAACTACGACATGATGTGGCACGACGGCGACGTTGTGTGCACCGAATGTGGAACAAAGGTAAGAAATTATGATGCAGGATAAAAAACCAAAAGGTTATACTAAATTTATATTGGCGATGGATTCTGAAACAACAGGCATGACGTTTGGTGTTGATGATCCATCATTAGGACATCAATGTGTATCATGGGGGATTGTTGTTGCTGACTCCGCAACACTACAACCAGTTGAAGAATTGTACGTTGAAATAAAATGGAATGAAGTAAGTAAAGCTGCAAGGAAAGCAGATCCAAAATTTGGCGAATTTGCCCAAGGCATTCACGGCTTATCATATGAATATCTTGAAGAGCACGGCATGGATGAGGGGGATGCGGTTGCCGAAATCGTAAACCTTATTTTAAAATATTGGGGTCCAAATGTTCAAGTAAAAACATTAGGACACAACGTTGCCACATTTGATATACCATTTATGAAAGCAATGTTCCGACGCCATGGAATAAATGTTCCGTTTGGTAGCCGTCATTATGATACCAACGCCATTGGGTTTGCCACAGTCGGGTCATTTACTTCCGACGCGTTGTTTGAAACCATGGGATATGATTCCCGTTCGGGACACAATGCCCTTGAAGATACAATGCTTGCTCTTAATTCAGCAAGACGTATCAGAACAATATGGAATGATCTTGTTGGGCTAAAAGCATATGAATAGCTTTTTAACCTAAAAAGTTGACTTTTATGATTGTTGATGGTACTATTATCCCAAAATAACTGTTATAGATAGGTTACACCATGGCTAAAACATCAGCTGCCAAGAAAAAGCCCCGCACAGCAACGAAACGCCCCCACAAAAAGCGTGGCAGAAAAGGCGAAAATACAGCATTGGCTTTTAAAGACATACCAAAGATAAGCAAATCAGCAAGCGCAAAGTATCTTGGCGCGGAACCGTCTAAACGCATGGTGCCCATCAAATCAACAGATTTTGTGGACTTTTCAAAAAAACACAAAATATCACATAAGGTATTAATCCAAATTAAGCGCCATGACCCGTATAAAAATTCAGGTAAAGTTTTTATTCGAAAAGACCCAGGTGACGGCAAGCTAAAAATTTGGCGTGACCCAGAAGAAGAAAGCACTTATTAAAACATGATTCATTAATGGCATAAATATATCTAAACACAGAAGGTATATAACAAATGTCAAAAGAAAAAATTTATCGAGCTGGTGTTATACCATATTACATAGAAAAAGATGAAATAAAAATGTTGTTCATGAAACCATCAGACCCGTCTTTTGGTGGAAAAGAATTTCAAATTGCTAAAGGTAAAGTAGACACTGGCGAAAACAACGAAGAAGCGGGATTCCGCGAAGCACGCGAAGAACTTGGATTATTTTCAGGTAACGTACTTGAGCGAACCGACTTAGGTTCGTTCCTTGGAAGAACCAGAATCTACTTAGCCAAAATATCAGATCCAAAAATGTTTGGTGACCCGTGTGACGAAACCGCAGAAGTTAAATGGATGACACCATCAGAATTTGAAAAGTCTGGTAGAAGTATTCACAAACCCGTAATTAAAGCAGCAAGAAGAAAAATAGAAGATACGAGGTAGTTATGTATTTGTATGGTGATGACAGAGAGAAAGAAGAAAAGCGTGTTAAAGCTATGTTGCAGGAAAAATCAAAAACTAAGCGAGAAAAAGAAATAATAGAAGAAATAAAATTGCTTAACGCCGAACAAGAAAAAATAAAAGGCAATAAAACACTGCTATGTCCCCATTGTAAAAAACGAACGCAAATCAAAAAACTAACGGTTGTGGATTCCCATCATTATGTGCGACCATATAGTTGTACTGGTGGGGATTATTGGTCGTTTAGTAATGAATATTATGTTATATGTCCTAAATGTGATTCGGCTAATCGCACATATACAGGCTCATACGAATCCAATAAACCATTCGACGAAATAGCGCCTGATGATAAAGATCGTATTACCCGCCACTATTTCATAAAGAACTATCATAGCTATTTTGGTGAACACTTAGACATATATGAAAGCGGTAGTATTAATTCTATCGATCTTGATGAACTACGTTCAGAAAAAAAAGAACGCCAAAAACGAAATTGGTAGTAATTATCATAGAATTATAAATACTCATTAACTGGAGTGTTTATGAAACTTGAAGAATTAATGGAAATGGCAAAAGGAAAGAACAAACGGGCATCAGAGAAAAAGTCCCGCACCAAGAAAAAGGCAAAAAAACCCACACAAGCAGCTACTCGAAATTTGGTTGCTAAAGACATGCAAGATATGACAGGTGCAGGTCAGCACTCGTCTTCATTTGATAAAGATAACTCAAGCCGTGGTCGTAGAAAACAAGATAAGAAAGAAATCAAAAACCAGATGGACGATTAAAATGGATTTACTTCAACAAATAAACGAAGCGGCAAAAACTTATGTTCCACCAGAAAAACCACTTGTGGAAATGCACCCCATGACAAAAATGATGTTAAAGGCAATGGACCCAGAACGTTCACGCGCATATAACGCAAAAGAATCTAAAGAGAAGAAACCCGCCAAGAAAAAATCTTTGTCTGATTATCTTGATCTTAGTAAACCAGCACAGCCCGCTATAAAAGGACATTAATAAGTATATTAGAATATTCTTATTAACCCCCACATCAATTAGGTTAAAACTTGCTTGACCTTTTAACCTAATTATGACATACTGTTCCTACGTTGATAACAACACACGAACAAAATAATGTCTGAACAAGAAAACTACGAAGAAATAATGTTTGGTAAGAAAGCATCGCGTTGGTATCAAGTTGCCGCGTTACATGCTGTTGAACAAGCCCTCGAAAAAAACATTTCAAGAATCCTTATTGTCCATCCTACTGGCGCAGGCAAAACATTAACATCAGGTATCATTTTTTCATCGCAAAGTATCAGAAAACTATTAGGTGTTAGTGGAAAGAAACCATTACGTCTTTTATTTGTAAGCCACCGTCATCGGTTGTTAACGCAAGCCGAACGAACTTTTGCTGATGCAAGCAACGTAGAATTTATTCCGCTTTCTGCATTTGCAGATATTCCAGATGATTTGGAATGGGATATTTCATGTATCGATGAAGCACATCACGAAGCCATGATGTCAATTCAATATCGTTTAGATAAACTTGGTGAAAAACCAATAATCGGGTTGACTGCAACACCAGATCGCGCAGACGGACTGCTAATTAAATTTGAAGCTATCATTGATCCTATCACCCGCGAAGAAGCAGTTGAACAGGGGTTCCTTGCCAAGACATATATCAACACCATAGTTGATGCCCCATCAAAATATAAAATCGATGTAAGTAAACGAATCATAGATCATTTTGGTCAAGACTTTGGTCAAACAATGATGTTCTTTAGAACAAAACATGAAGTTGGGGTAATAAATGATTACTTGACTGAGAAAGGTTTTAACTCTATTGCAATACTTAACCAATCTGGTCCGGAATTAGATGATGTTCTTGATGATTTTAGTGCTAAGAAACATCAGATTGTTGTTAACTGCAATCGAATCAATGAAGGTGTTGATGTGGTTGGTTGTACTGATGTTTTCTTGGGTAGACAGTTTGGTTCGTATCCCCAACTTAATCAAGTGATTGGTCGTGCGTCGCGCCCAGATTCACGTTGTACTATTTGGGAATTAATCAATCCCATATCACCAAAGAATTTAGACACTACTGTTGTCGTTGGAACACCACAACGCCATCGCTTGATTAGCAAGCGCGGCGATGATTGGCATCAACAGAAGTTTGATTATACATCGACGCGCATAGACGAAATGTGGAACGGTGCTAAATCTGCGCAAGATTCTGGACACATGATCTAATTGTTGACAATTAGGTTAAAAAATTATATAATAGCCTTAACTTGAACACGGGTAACTATAATGATTGAATTTGACATTAATAAATTTAGGGTAGAAAACGTACACCTTAAATATGTCACCAAGTCACGTGGTGGTAACATGTCAGTTTTGGATACGTCCAATAAATCAGACAAAGAAACGTTTGTTCGGCGTTCGTTGCCAGCGCATGTTGCTGATGTATTCCAACGTCACCACAAGATGAATCGCTTTCTGAAACCAATCCTTGCTGCTGTTTGTTATTATGAGGATACTGTCGTTGCTTTACAACTACACCCAATGGGAAACATTGGTAATGAATCCATTAAAACCCCACTTGGTATCCAGCGCTGGGTTTCTAATATCGAACACAACATAGAAAATAAAATAACAGAAGTAACCAGTACCGGTAAATGGTTCATCGATGGTTCTGTTATTTACAAATTTACCAATAAAGGTAACATTGACCTTACAAAAGACGGATGCTTTCAAGCATTGGAAGTAGAAACGTATCGTTTAACTGATCTTTCGCAAGCAAAAATCGATATGTCTATTAGAACGTGTATTTCCTATACAACAGGTAATGGGAAAATATCAATATCACCACCAATCTGGAAAAGCATGGGTACTATTGGTGATAAAAAAGTAGACCACCTTTCAGATGATGAAGCAATGTGTCTTGGTATATCCAAACACCAATTTGATAAAGTTGATAAATTGTTAGCAGTAAACCTCAACTTTGCATTACATGCCGCGACAGTAATCACAGATCACTTTGGATATGAATCAATAGAACCATTGCGATTAGATGATCTGATGGTGGCATTGAAAACTGTCAATCTTCCAAGATTAAACAGAAGTATAAAAGGTACATATGATATCGGTATGAAGTTTACACACGCCGTTGCGTGGGTACTTGGGTTTATTGAAAAAGATATGCCGTTAGAATCCTATGCTGCTACGCGTTCTATGCTTCGGTATTTAACATCACGCGGAATCATCCACAGAACTGCCCTAAACAAAACCAATGTCTTTGTAAAAGGGAAAAATATGGATTCAGTCCCGCTGCTTACCCGTGAAGAAATTGAACGGAAGAACCGCGCAGCCGTGCCTGTAGATAGCGTTGACATTACTGACTAAATATGTATAATGTAAGTATATGTACTTGTACATATGTTGAACTAAACAATATAATTAATCACTTATGTACATGTACATAAAGGAAAAATACCATGAACTATGATTTCCATAGAAACGCCAACGTTGTTATTGACTCCCACAAAGACGCAAAGAACCGCGTGGTTGCAAACATGACAGTGGATGGTGAATACCAACATCGCTTTGCACACAATTCCCGCATTACCAAAGCCCTTGAATTAATGACACCCGCAGACTTGTCAGAGCGCATGTCGGGCGGACAATATTTTTTCGTCGAAGGGATCCTTTATGATTTCCGTGACGGTCTTTACAATGGATACGTTCACGATGATGATACTATTTCACATCTAAATGAACTGCTTGGTATCACAGGACATAATTCAAGAAGTGACCTTCGCGTACATGAGAATGTAACAGCAGGTAACGTAACACTTGGTCGTCAGTGGTCAAAAAACAATATTAAGATTAACGCATTTCGCGAAGGTGGTGAATTTGAAAGTGAACTACATTATGGTTGGTCGCCTTTCATGAAAACCATCAACAGCGCGTTTAAACTCAATCGGTTGATTTGCGAAAACGGTATGCGCGGTCTTCGTAACTTCATGAACACCAAAATCCCACTTGTAAATCGTTGGGAAGAACATTTGGATATTGCAAATATACAGATTCAAAATAAAGTTGATTCTATTGTTCAGCGCCGCCTCGTGCAAATGTCAACCGAACGTGCATCGGTAAAAGAACTTTTAGTATTGGCTGGTCATGCAACAAACCGCCTACGTGACGATGAAGGGTTTTCTGAAACAAATACAAAGTTGCGCAACATCCGCAATATTGTTGATCCAAAAAACTTCCTTAATGGTATCTATCAGAGCCATGTGTTCACAAAGTCGGCTGTAAGCGCACAGTACCCTGGTCACTTAACCACGCTTGATGCATACAACATCGCAACTGAAATACGATCACATAGTAACGAAACCCAAAACTCAACCACCCATGCGTTGGATATCATTGCAAATGATTTTGTTTTTGACCACGACAATATCATCCTGCCTTCGTCTGGAACAGTTGGACGCAAGACATGTGCATTTTCAGATCCAGACGCGGCGTACTTTGGTAACATGCATTAAGTGGAACATGCTATTGCAGTCGCTTATGTATTAAGTGTATTTCAATACTTTTACATGAAGGAAATATTCAAGAAGGGTAAATTAACATTGCCCTTCTTGAACCACGCACTAAAGACTATTTTAAATTATCCAGATGCTCATCTTCCAGTTCATGTTATAACAACAAACCTTCTTGAGCATAGTTTCATACCAAAGGTGGAAGGGTTCATAAAAAGTGAACGAAAGTTCACATCAATAACCAAATTGGCATGTCTAATAAACGCATGGATATTGATGGGGTTTATTTTAAATTTATTTTCAGGATTCATGTGGGGCGTTGCGGTAGGAGTTTTGGTTGTAGTAAACACAGATATAATCATACAACAATACCATCTATATAGCGCGAAGTGTAAAATGAAACAAGTTTGTAAACGATATACGCAATATATGAAGATGCACGATACAGCAAAAGAAGCGATGGATTGTTTTACAAAAAACATCGAGGAATTAGTAGACAAGATAGATAACCATAAAAATGAGGATACATCAAATGGGCGCGATGAATAATTCAAAGATCTTCACTGGCAATGCCAACAGAGAGTTAGCACAAAACATCGCCAATATCTTACGAATTGGTTTGGGTGATTTGGACATTGAACAGTTTAGCGATAAAGAAGTACGCTGTGAAATAAATGAAACTGTTCGGGAACAGGTCATTCACATTATTCAACCAACTTGTTCGCCTGTAAACGACAACTTGATGGAATTGCTAATCATGGCTGATGCCTTTAAGCGATCTGCCGCAAAAAAGATTGTTGCCACAATTCCATATTACGGCTATGCCCGTCAAGACCGCCGTCCACAATATACACGAACACCAATCACATCGCGCTTAGTTGCCGATATGATTCAAAATTCTGGCATCGATCAAATGATAGTTGTTGATTTACATTCAGAACAACAGCAAGGATTCTTCAAAATACCAACCACTAACGTTTCAGCCACCCCCACAATGGTTGGTGATATATGGAAGAAGTATTCGTGGGAAATGGACAACATTGTTGTTGTGTCACCAGACACAGGGGGCGTTGCGCGGGCGCGTATGGTTGCGAAGAAGCTAAAGGATGCCGAATTAGCTATTATTGATAAACGTCGCCCTAAAGCAAACGTAGCGCAAGTGATGAACATTATTGGTGATGTTGAAGATAAGATATGCATCATCGTTGATGACATGATTGATACGGCAGGTACATTATGTAAGGCTGCAGAAGCATTGAAAGAAAAGGGCGCTCGGATTGTGGATGCCTATGCTACCCATCCCGTGTTTTCTGGTAACGCATACAAAAACATCGAGAACTCTTGTCTTGATGAAGTCGTTGTAACTAACACAATACCATTATCTACCGACAGGTCATGTGGTAAGGTTCGGGTATTATCAATTGCTGGATTGTTAGCAGAAACCATGCGCCGCATTGATGAAGGTCAGTCGGTTAGCGAAATATATATGTAGGATATAATGAAAATATTTTCAAGTGAACAATACGAAGAATATTACGTTCTTTATAAACAAAACCCAGAACCAGTAAACCCAGAAACTTTATATTATCTTGAACAACACACCCGTGATGAAAAAAATATAGTATGGATGGGAACTTGTATTGCCGACGCAACACATTTTACTAATTTAAATGATGTTATCTCTGCATATGTAGATGTTTCTAAAGATTCGGTTGATGAAATAGGAGTGATGTTAATCAGCGTCACTTTAGACACCATTCCTACACAGGCGTTCGCTGATACGTTACATGAAAAAACAGTTAAGGATATTTTACGAAAATTAGACAGAGATGATATTGAATACTTAAAGGAAACTGGTGTACTGAAATAATTCTACGTGTAAATATATAATAACAAAAACAAATATACGGAGAAGGTAATGTACGGCAAAGAATTAATATTAGATTTGCATGAATGCGACCCCAGTACATTTAACAGAGAAAGTTTAGACAACTACTTTAATATACTATGTACCGCTATTGATATGGTTCAATGCGACAGACATTTTTGGGATGACATTGGTGTCGCGGAAGAAGATAAGCAAACAAGCCCACATACCAAAGGCACCAGTGCTATTCAGTTTATACTTACATCAAATATAACCATACACACCCTTGATGATCTTAAAGCAGTTTATATAAACATTTTCAGCTGTAAAGATTTTGATTCCAGCCTCGCCGAAGAAATATCGATAAAATGGTTTGAAGGTATACTGGCAAATAAAACAGAAGTTGATAGATTATGAATGCAGTATTTATTATACCTACTGGAATAGGATGTTCTATTGGTGGGCACGCAGGCGATGCCACTCCAGCCGCAAAATTAATAGCACAAGTGTGTGACACGTTAATATTACATCCCAATGTAGTAAACGCCAGTGATATTAACGAGATGCCACCAAATTCATTATATGTTGAGGGATCCATACTTGATAGGTTTTTGCGCAAAGAAATAGAACTGAATCCGGTGTATTCTAATAAAATAGGTGTGTTAGTTAATAAACCAACACAAAATGATACTATAAATGCGGTCAATGCATCAATAACTACAATAGGGATGGATGCCACGATAATAGAACTCGACACACCCCTAACAATGAACGGTTGGGTGGAAGACGGGCTGATAGCTACAGGGAAGCACTCGGGCGTGCCAGAATTAATAGAACAAGTTAAACATCTGGACTTCGATGGGTTTGCCATTGCAACAGAGATACATGTCGATAATGACGAATCCTTAAAATACTTCAGAACCGGTGGCGTAAATCCATGGGGTGGAATAGAAGCCCAAGTTTCCAGGTTGGTTGCCACGGCATTAAATAAACCAGTAGCACATGCACCAATTGAAAGCGATAATACAAAAAACGACGATGAATTATTTTGGTTGCCGTTCAATGAAGTCGTTGACGCACGCATTGCAGCAGAGGTTATATCAAATTGTTATTTGCATTGTGTTATGAAAGGCTTGCATAAAGCCCCCAAAGTAGGTGGGCTTGAAGGTTTTGGTATAGACAGGGATACAGTAAATGCGTTGGTTAGTCCTATGTGTTGGGGAGTGCCACACGAGGCTTGCGCGGAAGCAGGTATACCCATAATAATGGTTGAAGAAAATCTCACAGCCTATAACGAAACCAACCATAGAAGTGATGTTATATATGTTAAAAATTATCTTGAAGCATGTGGTGTTCTTACAAGCATAAAAGCTGGCATCTCTATTAAAAGCATCGGTTTAGATAATGATGTGATTGTTTCATAAGCATATAAATCTACAAATGTATAAATACATACAACTTGGAGATTTATATGAATTCACTATTAAGCATTATTAACAAATCAGCCGACGAATACATTGTTAATGAAGAAACAGAGAAGATGATTGATGAAAATCTTGAATATCTTCGCGAAGGAACGCAATTATCAGTAGAACAACTAAATGAGGCTATAAGCAACTGGATCGCCCGTGCGAAGAACGGTATTCGTGATGGCAAGATGTCCCCAAGTCAAAAACAAAACGCAGCTGCCGTGTTTGCAGCGCTTCTGGCACTAACAAACAAGCATTTAGAAGGTTCTTACAACGCTTCTGGTGACCTGGGTAAGATTTTATCCGATATTTCGGGCGATGACCCACAAGCCGACGTTGAAGCCACCAAAAAGCTACGAAATATGGGCTTGTCCTCCGAAACTTACCTTCAACAAGCCACTCAAGCGGTTGAAAACCCTGGAGCAATCAATAAATTTGCCACAATGTTGCAAGCCAAGATAGAACCTGTCATGAATCGCAATTTATCCCAAGAAACAGCCCGAAAAAGCCAACCAAAACCAATGATTTCGCCTTCTGATCAGGCTGCTGACGAAGTTACAACATTAAATCCAGATTTTTAGGAAAAATCCAACTTTTTAGACATTTTTAACCTAATTGCTTGACTTTTAGGTTAAAACGTCATATAATTTACATACTGAAACAAATTAAGGGTATGTATCATGACAAACAGCAAGCACATCAAAGTAAGTACGAATCCAGCCGATTATTCGGATGATCCAGCCGACCTATTGCTTCCAATTGAATGGGAAAGCGAAAATATTTGTGAAAATCCAGAATTGCAGGCTGCTTGGACAACCAACCCATACGAAACCCGCGTTTTAAATTAAAATGACCCATATATGAACCATTAGACAGTCTAATGGTTCATATATGGAGCAATGTCTTATGTAGTGAACAATATAGCCTTTACTGTTCACTACATAAGACATTAATCGATCATACTTTCGTCTGTTTGGTATTGTTTTTGGGTTTTTCGTTCAACAGTGACTATCGTGTCGTTGTGTTGCCCACCATGTGGTACCAACAACACTT
>VAPA010235773.1_pt1 | contig 16093 bp, 11 predicted proteins | sample 3395041 | NCBI WGS metagenome assembly VAPA01 (sample SAMN08290432, study PRJNA428436) | hydrothermal vent metagenome | isolation source: Deep-sea hydrothermal vent chimney | place: Indian Ocean: Southwest Indian Ridge | depth 1973 m m
AAAATTAATATCAAAACCTCTTATTAAGATTACTAACCTTTTCAAATATCTTTAGTAGTCTTTTAAATATTGTTACCATTAAGAAATTCATTTGTCAATTTAAAAAGCTAAAAAGCAAACATATCTTATCTGTGCAGCAGCAGGCAAAAAAGCTTTAAAATCAGAACATTAAATTTTTCCCGAATGTAACACCGCAAGGCTGAAAGAAAACATTATAATGAATATAAAGTGAAGCTTTGCATCAAATTTGTTTTTTTGATTGCCTTTTTATAATTTTTAAATATATTATTATGTAATGAATGTCGTAACAAACAACTCCGGATTTTCTCTCATTGAGCTCCTCGTTACAGCTGTTATCATAGCTATATTGGCAGGAGTTGCGATTGTTGCATATATAGGAGTACAGGAAAAGGCTAAGATCTCAAGAGTTATAAGGACTGCAAGCAGTGCCAGCTCCGATCTTCAGTCATGGCTTCACTCATCACTTTCAGACCAGAGAGACATTATAGAGATAGACTCTAATATGGATCAAGCAATAGATTCCCTTGATTTGCCCAATAAAGATTTATTTAATAAAGTAGCTACATTATACGTCGCAGGAAGAACCAAAAATAAGGATGCGTCTCCCTGGTTTAACCGTCCAATGTGGAATAATGCAGATCCGCCATTAAAAGGCTCTATCAGTTTAACACAGCCAGAAACCAATCAGTTAAAAATTGTTGCAAAAGAAAAAAACGGGTTCGTTGTTTATGAGAATATCTTTTTTATGAATTAATTTTCTTCATTAAACAGAAACCAAGAGGGAAACTAAATGAATAATACCGAACAAACAACAGACAGTGCAACAACACAGATATATACTGCTTTGATATCTATGATCTCAGCTATCGAAGACCGGTTAAGATGGTCAGAACTTATCTATTTTTCACTTAACATATTTGTTTTCATGTTTTTGATCACCTTTATTTCCTCTATCATGAATAAGGCCGAATATATCATGACATATATGGACCTTTCCTTTATATTCTTAGTTATTGTAATCGGGATGTCCATTAACGCCTACTGGGTTGCTTTTGCAATGCGGGTACAACTAAAGCTAAAACTGCGCTATTTCCAGGCCAGAAATATAGAGCGCAAACTGAACAGTGAAAATGAATTTATTTTTTCTGATGAATCTATTTTTTTCGACCCGGATATACGCCAGCTTAAAAGCCAGGACAATAAAGAAACTCTCTTATATCCGACTGCCGGGTTAACAAGGATGGATGGATTTATCGGAGCTGCCAAACCCAGACATTTCTCATGGATAATGCCCTGTATGTTCTCTGTTTTGCACTGGCTGATCTTTATTCTTGTTCTAACTTCAATATGATTATTCCGGATAGAGCAATTGCCCTTAAACAATACTGTCGGACAGGCTTGTCTTTAAACTCTGCCATAAATTCCAGCCATCCCTGAAAGCCTTTTTATTAAATTGCCTGATAACTGTTCAGGCAGAAATCTCCATGTCCAGTTCCCTCTTAAAGTTGCAGGCTGATTCATCCTTGCGTTTTCACCAAGACCAAGAATATCCTGCATAGGTATAATAACCATATTGGCAACTGACATCATGGCAAGTTTGATAAGCTCCATGTGAATATTTTTAATAGTGACCCTGTTACCAACATATTCTGATATTCTTTTTCTTTCTTCAGGACCTATCTCTTTTTTAAACCACCCTTTTATCGTATTATTATCATGAGTCCCTGTATATACCACACAGTTTTTTATGTAATTATGGGGAGCATAAGGATTTGTCGACAGGTCTTTTCCAAAAGCAAAAAGGAGGACTCTCATTCCCGGAAATCCGAACTTGTTCATAACTTCTCTCACGTCCGGCGTAATTACCCCCAGATCCTCTGCAATAAGAGGAAGATGTGCAAAATGTCTGAAGAGAGTATTAAAGAAATCCCTGGCAGGTGCATTTACCCATTTCCCGTTTATTGCTGTATTCTCAGTTGCCCGCACGGTCCAGTAGCCGATAAATCCCCTGAAGTGGTCAAGTCTGAACATATGAAACAGTTTTAAATTATATTCAATGCGTCTTATCCACCATAAGTAATGGGTCTTTTTAAGGGCATCCCAGTCATAAACAGGATGCCCCCATAATTGTCCTGTAGAACTGAAATAATCCGGGGGCACACCTGCTATAAGAACAGGCTTTTTGTTTTTATTAAGCCTGAATATTTCAGGGCTTGCCCACATGTCAGAACTATCATAGTTGACATACATGGGCATGTCACCAATTATCTGTATATTTTTATTTTCACAATAACACTTTAAAGAATGCCACTGCTTAAAAAAAATAAACTGAATAAGCTGCTCCCTTAAAATAGTTTCTGCCAGTTTGGTTCTCCATTCCTTTACAGATCCTTCTCTTCTGTTCCTAAGTCCTTCGGGCCACTGACTCCACTGAACTCCGTTAAAATGCTGCTTAACGGCAATAAAAAAGCTGTAATCATCAAGCCAGAATGAATTTTCGCTGCAAAAACTCTGGAACTTTTGGTCATCTGCCAGTTTATCTCTGTTCTTTTTGTATGCGATCTCAAATAATCTGTTTTTAAATCTGGCAACTTTCTCATAACTGACCTTCCTGTTTGAAAAAGCAGGCCGCTTTTTAATATCAGAATCAGAAATGAATCCGTCTTTAACCATTAATTCCGGACTTATCAGAATCTGGTTTCCTGCATATGCAGAGAAACTGCTGTAAGGGGAACTGCCAAAAACCGTGCATGTAGGGTTTAAAGGAAGTATCTGCCAGTAACTCTGACCTGATGCTACAAGGAAGTTTACAAAATCGTATGCCCCCGGACCCAGATCACCTATCCCATACGGAGATGGAAGAGATGAGATATGAAGCAGCACCCCGCATCCTCTTCTTTCCAAAATCCCTCCAGCATAATATCTATAGATTTAATTAGGAAGATATTATATTTTTTTTAAACCTTCACCTGAAGATGTTTCCCTAATTTGCGAAAACCCTCCACCCATTGTTCGGTAACAGAATCCTCGTGTATCTGTTGCTTATTCATCTTCACAAAAAAATTCCGCCACATTGAAAAGTAGATATTTTGGGCTTTCCACAGATTCATAGGCAAAGACAAAGGTTTAAGAATCTCCATAACCCTGTCAATCTTATTGAAAAGCTGAATATTCCCCGATCGCTCGTTCAGCTTTTCCATGAACAGGGACACCCATGAGCTTGCAACAAATCCTATCGTGGTAGTGTCAATTTTAATGGTCCATTTTTTTGCTTCGCCTATTAGCTTTGTAAGTTTTTCAGTATCCAGGTCTTCATCCTCAAAAACCTTTTTCAGGTCTGTATTCAGTATGTATTCGGCTGCTGAAGCAAAGGCCCCTGGAAGCTTTATCTGCAGGGTGTAAAAAAAATTCATTACGGAATAATTATTTTCGAATATCCGCCTGTAAGCAGCTGCGATGCCTTCATAGGTCTGCTGAAGTATCTGGTGTAAGATCTTTATCTGTTCGTCCTTGAACAGGTGAAGCAGTGAATAGATATTACCGTCAAAATGTTTATCCATTAGCCTTATTGATTCAGGGATATCGCCTTTTTTAAAAGCTTCTTTAAGTTCCCCCTGCATACCTGTAAAATCTTCTTCACCTGAAAAAACCTTAACCCCTGCGTTTATATTGTGATCGCCGAGATGCAGCACCGCAAAGCTGATCGTTTCTTCTTCCCAGGTTATATCTGAAATAATATGAGCTTTTCCGGTTGCAAGAACAAGTTTTCCGGCTTCTGTCCTGTCGTAAGCACTGCTTTCTTCGTTATAACAGCATATTTTCAGCTGTTCGGGATATTCCTCAAAAACAGAGGAAATGCTATAATGGGCACCTACACGTATCAGGTCAACCATTGCAGGCTTTGCAAACATTTCAAAGGGTTTTACGGCATTTCCATATATATTGCTTTTTGCATTTTTCAAAAAACTTACAAACTCCGGCTCAAAAGACCTTCCCTTCAAATCCTCCGCATACTGCATGGCCCTTAATGCGTACTGCATAAGCTGAATAGCTTCAATACCTGAGATCTCATCAAAGAACCAGCCGCAGCTTGTATACATCAACATTGCATTTCTCTGCATTTCAAAAAGTTTTAACATTTTTATCTTTTCTTCTTTTGAAAGATCCTTCAAAATATACCTGCTCAGGAACCCCCCTACACTGTCACGGGACCTGTCAAGTATGACATCAATATAGTTGTTTCTGGCTTCCCAGGGGTCTTTTAAATATTTCGATGATTCACTCTCATAAAGAGACGCCAGCTCATCCCTGAGCCAGTCCATGGCATCCCTTAAAGGCTTTCTCCATTCCTGGGTCCAGCCGGGATTCATACCAGTACTGCACCCACAGTTATCACTCCACCTGTTTACACCATGAACACAGCTCCACGACGAATTTTCAATAATCTCAACTATATGGTTCGGCTGGTGTTTCTCAAGATATTCACCGTAGCTGGTTATTTGTGCAAGCATGTTTGATTCTATATAATGCAGGCAATAAGAAAGCGCCATATCACCAAAACGGTGATGATGGCCAAATGTTTCTCCGTCAGTTGCAACATTAACGATCTGCGGCCATGGCCTTTTATCTTTAAAGGCTGAAAGAAGTTTTTTGGCAAACGTTTTGCCATCACGCAGCAGATCCCCAAAGGAGATCTCGTGAGAAATAGGCCCGTCATAGAAAAACAGATTAATAGTACGGCCTGAAGGCAAAACACAGAGGTAAGCCATTGTAGGATCAATTCCTTCGCCCTTAACATCAACCCAGTTTACGGTTTCTCCCCTTTCACCTATCTTTTTGGCCTGTCTTTGCGAAAGAATTGTGAATTTTATTCCAAGATCGGCCAGCACCTCCAAAGATTCTAAATCAACAGCTGCCTCAGGAAGCCACATTCCTTCAGGGAACCTTTTGAACCTTTTCTCAAAGTCCCTTATGCCCCAAATCACCTGAGTATATTTGTCTCGTTTATTTGCAAGGGGCATTATGAGATGGTTATATGCCTGCGCCATGGCAGAACCGTGCCCTGAATATTTTTCCATGCTTATTCTGTCAGCATCAAGCACAGAGTTATACACATCGGGGCTGTGCCTCTCAAGCCAGGATAAAAGTGTGGGACCAAAATCAAAACTTATCTTTGAGTAGATATTTGTTATATCGATTATTTTTCCATCAGAATCAAGAATTCGTGAAGATGCATTAGGCGCATAACACTCTGCTGTTATCTTTTCATTCCAGTCATGATAAGGATAAGCCTCTTCCTGAAGTTCAACCTCCTCAAGCCAGGGGTTTTCCCTGGGAGGCTGATAAAAGTGTCCGTGTATACAAATATATTGATCCATGTTCTGAAATATTCCCTAAATAATTAATTGAAACTACAGCTGTTGTGGCTATTTTGTCCTGTAAGATTTAAAATCACAGCCTGTCTATTCTATGAGTCGCGGACCGGCAGGCAGGTTTAGAGTTTCGATATCAGGATTTATCATCTTACACATATCCGAACTGCTGAACAACCTGAAGTGTATTATTTTCAACTCTTGAAAAACAAAATCCCCAGAGGCGGTAAAGTAAGCGAAAGAGAATAGTCTTTTCCCATTGCAGGTATCCGGACGGCCTCGACCCCCCCGAAGTTACCGCTGCCGCTTCCTCCATATACCTCAGAATCACTGTTAAGCATCTCTTTCCATAGCCCTCCATGCGGTACGCCTATTCTGTAACTATGTCTGGGTACGGAAGTTAAATTACAGACAACAAGAACCATTTGTCCGGTCTGCCTGCTTTTCCTGATAAAGCTTACAATACTCTGCTCCCAGTCATGGAAATCTATCCACTCAAAACCAGCGTTTGAAAAATCCTGGTCATAAAGGGCAGGTTCATTCCTGTAAAATTGGTTCAGATCCCTGACCCAGTTCTGAACTCCTTTGTGGGACGGATACTGAAGAATATCCCATTCCAGGCTTTCATCGTGATTCCACTCCTTCCATTGAGCAAACTCTCCTCCCATAAAAAGAAGTTTCTTCCCGGGATGAGCGTACATATAACCATATAAAAGCCTCAGGTTCGCACAGTTTTGCCACTCATCACCTGGCATTTTTCCGATCAGTGCGCCCTTACCATGAACTACTTCGTCGTGAGAAAGCGGAAGCATGAAATTCTCCGAAAACGCATACCAGATACTAAAAGTAAGTTGATGGTGCTGATACTTTCTGTAAATTGGATCTTTTGAAAAATAATCAAGCGAATCGTGCATCCATCCCATATTCCATTTCATACCGAAACCGAGCCCGCCTATATGCACAGGTTTTGATACCATAGGCCATGCAGTCGATTCCTCAGCTATTGTCTGAACATCCGGGTGGGCACTGTAAACAGCTTTATTAAGTTTCTTTAAAAATTCTATTGCTTCCAGGTTTTCATTGCCTCCGTATTTATTAGGAATCCATTCACCGTTTTTTCTTGCATAATCAAGATAGAGCATAGATGCCACAGCATCCACCCTGATACCGTCAATATGGTATTTATCAAGCCAGAAAAGTGCATTGCTTATAAGAAAATTCCTCACTTCGTTTCTACCATAATTAAAGATATAACTTTTCCACTCAGGATGAAATCCCTGCTGGACATCCTCGTGCTCAAACAGACACGTTCCGTCAAAATAAGACAGCCCGTGCTCATCAGACGGAAAATGAGACGGCACCCAGTCAAGAATTACACCAATTGAGTGCTTATGCAGAAAATCGACCATATACATAAAGTCCTCAGGTGTACCGTACCTGCTGGTAGGTGCAAAATATCCAACAGTCTGGTATCCCCATGATCCGTAAAACGGATGCTCCATAATTGGAAGCAATTCTACATGTGTAAAGCCCATATCCTTAACATAATCAGATAAATAATGTGCCATTTCCCGGTAGCTCAAGAATCTATTGCCCTCTTCCGGCACTCTTCTCCAGGAGCCCGGATGAACCTCATATACCGAGAAAGGGGCATTAAGGGAATTGTACTTATGCCTGTTTGACATCCACTCCCCATCACCCCATTGGAAGTCAAGATCCCAGACTTTAGATGCGGTCTTGGGCGGCAGTTCCCAGTAAAGAGCATAAGGGTCGCCCTTTTGAACACTGTAACCGTCATTCCTGGATACTATATGATATTTATAAATTTCCCCTTTATTGAGACCGGGAATAAGACCTTCCCATATGCCGGATTCATCCCGTCTGCCTTTAAGCTGATGAGATTCCCTGTTCCAGCCGTTAAAATCACCTATAACAGAAACACTTTCTGCATTCGGGGCCCATACTGCAAAATAGACACCTTCTACTCCATTACTATTAGTAATGTGCGAACCGAGCTTATCATAAAGCTGAAAATGGTTGCCCTCCTTAAAAAGATAGATGTCGTGAGCTGTAAATAAACTTGAATTATAGAGTACGGTATCAGTAGTTTTTTGCTGATCTTTCATAACGTTATAGTATCAAAGTCTCAGAGGGACAAAGCCACAAAGTAATAAAAAAAGATATGCTCTGTGCCTTCCCGCTTTCAGCGAGGCTCGCTCGCACCAGGCTAAGCAACGTGCCTCATCAGCCTGTCTCACTAACAGTGGACAAAACTGAACGGGCTTTTGGCGGCTGTCTTTGTGCCTGTCTGTATTATTATTTCAAATTCTTTATGGTCTTTTTAACAACTTTCAGACCATCTACTATTATATATAAAATCAGCATTTTAACTGTAAAGATTCTGCATTTTGACATATAACGTTGTCATGCTGCCTGTACCCTCTGGATCAAGAGTTATTGATATAGGGGCAAACACTGTTAAAAAACAGGCATGCTCCAATACGGTTAATAATGCAAAAAGCAATACTTTCCTTCTGAAGGGGTAAAGTTGTAAAATGTCTGAAGCTGAAGTCTTCAGTGTTAATCACAGTTTTTTAAGAGGATAATGTCAGATTTTTTTAAACTCACAATAAGCGAACTACGGTCATATATAGACAGAGGCGAAATCAGCCCGGTGGATCTAATAAAGTCTGTATATGAAAGGATAGACGCTGTTGAAGAGACCATAAACGCCTATGTTACTCTTACAAAGGATCACGCATTTAAAAAAGCTGAGCAGGCTGAAACCCGGCTAAAGGATGGGGCTAAAGAAAAACTTCTCGGTATACCGATAGCTATAAAAGACAACATGTGCACTGAAGGCATAAAAACTTCCTGCTCATCGAAAATCCTTAAAGATTTCATTCCGCCTTATGAGAGCACTGTCACAAAAAAGCTTAATGAGCAGGGTTATCTGCTCACCGGTAAGACAAACCTGGATGAATTTGCCATGGGCTCATCTACTGAGAACTCTGCCTTCGGACATACAAAAAATCCCTGGGACACTACAGCAATACCCGGTGGTTCAAGCGGAGGCTCAGCAGCAGCCGTATCTGCAGATGAGTGTATTGCTGCGATAGGTTCTGATACCGGGGGCTCCATACGTCAGCCCGCAGCTTTTTGCGGTGTTGTCGGAATGAAACCTACATATGGAAGAGTCTCACGTTACGGTCTTGTAGCTTTTGCTTCATCCTTTGACCAGATAGGCCCTATCACAAAAAATGTTAAAGACTCTGCAATACTTATGAATATTATTTCAGGCAATGACCCGTTTGATTCAACTTCAGCGCCAGTGCCTGTTCCTGATTTCACAACTGTACTGGGGCAGGATATCAAAGGAATGAAAATAGGTATTCCAAAAGAATATTTTATCAGGGGCATTGAAAAAGATGTTGAGGCTTCAGTAAAGGAAGCATTAAAGAAACTTGAATCACTCGGGGCCGTTCCTGTGGAGATATCACTTCCGCATACAGATTATGCAGTTGCAGCTTATTACATACTTGCTACTTCTGAAGCATCTTCTAACCTGGCAAGATATGATGGTGTGAAATACGGGGCCAGAACTGAAGGGAAAGACCTTCTGGAAATGTATATGAAAACAAGGGCAAATGGATTTGGCCCGGAGGTAAAAAGGAGGATAATACTCGGGACTTACTCACTTTCTTCGGGCTACTACGACGCATACTACAGGAAAGCCCAGCAGGTAAGGACCCTTATAAAGCAGGATTTCGAGAATGCTTTTAAATCAGTCGATGCAATCGTTACTCCCACATCTCCTACACAGGCATTTAAAATCGGAGAAAAAACTGAAGATCCGCTACAGATGTATCTAACGGATATTCTCACAATCTCTGTAAACCTTGCCGGTCTGCCCGGGATATCGGTTCCATGCGGTCTTACTTCTCAGGGACTGCCTGTAGGACTTCAAATAATTGCAAAGCATTTCGATGAGGAAACTTTATTCAGGATTGCTTATGCATATGAGCAGGACACTGACTGGCATAAGAGGAAACCAGAACTATAGAAAAAGAGTAAATACGAAATTCGAATTTCGAAGCACGAAACTCGAAGCGAGTCTCCGCGAAGAGTCGCTCCGACAATATCTGAATTCAAATGACATAAATTCAAGCTAGTTTTGATCATTCAAATTTTGGATATTCGAATTTGTTTTGTACCTGCCTGCCGGCAGGCAGGTTTCGTGCTTAGATATTAGAGTTTATTAGAATTATACTTCGGATTTTCAAATATACGGAGAGGTTATTAGGTTGAGTAAGAAAGAGCACCATAATATGAGTTATGAGTCAGTTATAGGACTTGAGATACACGCCCAACTCTTAACAAAAACAAAAATATTCTGTGGCTGTTCCACAGAATTTGGCGCAGATCCAAACACACAGACATGTCCTGTTTGTATAGGAATGCCCGGTGTTCTCCCTGTAATAAATAAAAAAGCCATTGAATATGTAACAAGGACAGGCATTGCGGTTAACTGCAGGATATCATCCAGCAGCATGTTTGCAAGAAAGAACTATTTCTACCCTGACCTCCCCAAGGGTTATCAGATAAGCCAGTACGAACTCCCTCTATGTGAAGACGGTTATATAGAGATTGCCGTTAATGGAACTGTCAGGAAAATAAGTCTTACAAGAATTCATATCGAAGAAGATGCCGGTAAGAATATACATGACGGAATGAAGAACCACAGCCTTGTGGATTTAAACAGAGCCGGTGTGCCTCTTATGGAGATCGTTACAGAACCTGATATCCGCAGTACACAGGAAGCAGGGGCATTCATGAAGAAACTAAGGACAATTCTGCGCTATCTGGACGTTTGTGACGGTAACATGGAACAGGGTTCTTTAAGGTGCGATGCAAATGTATCAGTAAGACCTGCCGGTCATAAAGGTTTAGGAACAAAAACTGAAATAAAAAATTTAAATTCATTCAAATTTGTTGAAAAAGCGCTTGATAGTGAAATAAAACGTCAGATAAAACTCATTAATGACGGCCGTAGAATTGTTCAGGAAACACGCCTTTGGAACTCTGACAGGGGAGTCACTGAATCAATGCGTTCAAAAGAGGAAGCACATGACTACAGGTATTTCCCTGAACCGGACCTTGTGCCTGTTGAAGTCGATAAAGAATGGCTTGAAAAAATAAAAGTGTCCGTTCCAGAGCTTCCCGACACTAAGAGAGAACGATTTGTCAGCCAATACAGTCTTCCTGAACATAATGCGGACCTGCTGACATCCGAAAGGCATATGGCTGAATGGTTTGAAGAGGCTGTAAAACTCGGCGGCAATCCAAAAACATTGAGCAACTGGATGATAGGAGAACTTACAAGACGTCTGAATGAAGACAATAAACAGATTAATGAATGCGGGCTTAAACCAGAACATCTTGTCGACCTGTTAAAATTATTAGAAAAGGGTGATATCAACGCGATACAGGCAAAAACAGTTTTTGAAGAAATGTATAATAGAAGTAAAGAAATAACAATAAGTGCTTCTGCTGCAGAAGTTGAAATTAAGGCCATAAAACCTGAAGTTATTATCAAAGAAAAAGGTCTTGTACAGATCAGTGATGAAGCAGGTTTAGAAAAAATAGTCAATGACGTGCTTGAAAAAAGCCCTGAAGAGGTTGAAAGATTCAGGGCCGGCGATCAAAAGCTCCTTGGGTTCTTTGTAGGCCAGATTATGAAGGCAACAAAAGGCAAAGCTAACCCTAAAACCGTTAATGAATTATTGAAAAAGAAATTGAGTTAAAATGGAAAAGATCCTCATCGTAGAAGATAAAGAATCTTTGGCCATGATGCTGAAAGAAACCCTGGAACTGGAGGGTTTTGAGGTCATAACTGCAAATGATGGGGCAGACGGGATAAAGAAGATAAAAAACACAAAAACAGATGTTGTAATCACCGATCTTAAGCTACCAAAGAAAAACGGGCTTGAAGTATTAAAAGCCGCTAAAGAAATAAATGCACTAATACCCGTTATTGTCATGACAGCCTTTGGTTCTATTGAGACAGCTGTAAACGCCATTAAATTGGGCGCCTATGATTTTATAACAAAACCCCTTGATACAGACCATCTTCTTCTGCTCATAAAAAGGTCTCTTGAAAATCAGCGGCTTATTACTGAAAATATCCTGCTCAAAGCCACGCTTTCAGATCAGATAGGCATGCCTCAGATTATCGGAAAAAGCACTCTTATAATGGAGGTCGCAGAGAATATTAAGAAAGTTGCACCTACAAAATCAACAGTGCTTCTCTTGGGGGAATCGGGCACGGGCAAGGAACTCTTTGCCAGGGCAATTCATTTCCTGAGTCCGAGAAAAGATCATCCATTTGTACCAATAAATTGCGCTGCAATACCCAGGGAACTGCTCGAGTCTGAACTCTTCGGCTATGAGAAAGGCGCTTTTACAGGCGCTGAAGGGAAAAAGCTGGGCAAATTCGAACTTGCCAATAAGGGTACCATATTGCTTGATGAAATCGGTGAAATGGATGTGATTTTACAGTCAAAAGTACTAAGGGCCCTGCAGGAAGGTGAAATAGAAAGGGTTGGCGGCACAACTCCTGTAAAGGTAGATATAAGAATAATCGCTGCAAGCAATAAAGACCTTGAAGCAGAAATTGCTAAAGAGACTTTTCGTGAAGACCTCTACTACAGGCTGAGTGTGTTCCCGATAATAATTCCGCCCTTAAGGGAAAGAAAGGATGACATACCGGCTCTTGCCGAATTCTTTGTTGCCAAATGTGCAGCAGAAATGAATATTACGAAAAAAATTATCTCCCCTGAAGTCCTTGATGCATTGAAGAGCTACCACTGGAAAGGCAATGTAAGAGAGCTTGAAAATATTATAGAAAGAGCTCTCATACTCTGTGACGGAAACACTATAGCACCGGACCACCTCAGATTAAAGCATTCAAGCGCTTTTAAGGAATCGGCTAAGGATATTCCTTTTAATGGAACTCTTGATGAAACCTCCAAAGCTGCTGTTAAAAACGCAGAATCCGTCAGAATAAAAAAAGCACTAGGAGATACAGGCGGTAATAAAACCAGGGCAGCTGAAATGCTCAAGGTCAGCTATAAAACACTGCTTACCAAGATCAAGGAATACGATTTAGAGCCCCCAAAATAATAAAATGAACGGGATTGTCTTAAAGTTTCTTTATATTGCATTGAATACCGCATGAAAGCCCTTATTACCGGAGCAACCGGCTTTATCGGAAGCCACCTTGTGGAAAAACTCCTCAGCAAAGGTTATGAAATAACATGCCTGACCAGAGGAGTTTCCGCTTCTGGCTGGCTTGAAGGCCTTGATCTAAACTTCATTCAGGGCGACTGTTCTGATAGAGAATCCCTTTGTAATATTGCAAGTGGCTATGACTATATCTTTCATCTGTCGGGTCTTACCAAAACCCATACAAAAGATAATTTCTATTCTGTCAACTCAAAGGGCACTGAAAATATCATCGAAGCAACCATAAAAAAGAATCCTAACGTAAAAAGGTTCATATATCTAAGCAGTCTTTCAGCTTTCGGTCCAGGATACCGTGAGGGCATACCTGCAGAATCACAAAAACCAAGCCCCGTTTCTGATTACGGGAACAGTAAACTGGAAGGCGAAAATGCAGTCCTTAAATACAGTCACGTTATCCCCATATCCATCCTAAGGCCTTCAGCAGTCTATGGGCCAAGGGATAAGGAGATATTCCTGCTTTTCAAATTTATTAAACGGGGGTTCCTGCCTCACTGGGGTAACGGTAAAACTTCTTTAATATATATAGACGACTTGATTGATGCGATTATTCTTACAGCCGAAGAAGAACTTGCTGAAGGAAAAACCTATTTTATCTCTGACGGATCAATATATTTTAATGATGTGATCATAAATGAAATAGCTTCGGCCCTTAATGCAAAACCTTTCAAGATAAAACTTCCCAGGGCTTTTTTGCCGGCAATTGGCTTTTTTGGCGATAAAATTAGTAAAATGACGGGTAAACCCTCCATGATTAACCGTGATAAAATAAATGAGCTTATGTATACAGACTGGGTATGCGATATTACAAAGGCAAAGAATGACCTTTGTTTTAAACCCTGTGTCAGCTTAAAGGAAGGGATAAAATGGACCGCCGACTGGTACAAGATCCACAAATGGCTTTAAAAAAACGGACAGATATATTTGACAAATGCCAAAAACTTACTATTGTAAAGGATCTTATATCTGCTGACATCTATCCTTACTTCAGGATTATTCAAAGCGCTCAGGACCCTGAAGTCATTGTAGAAGGCAGGAAAATGATCATGGTAGGCTCAAACAATTATCTGGGCCTTACGAATCACCCTCAGGTAAAAAGAGCCGCGATTGAAGCGCTCAACAGATATGGAAGCGGCTGTGCCGGTTCAAGATTCCTGAACGGCACACTTGACATACATGTTGAACTTGAGAAAAAACTTGCACGTTTCATGAGAAAAGAGGCAGCACTTGTATTCTCTACCGGTTACCAAACCAATCTGGGTGTGATTTCCGCAATAGCCGGTAAGGATGACGTAATACTTATAGACAAAATGGACCATGCAAGCATAATTGACGGCTGCAGACTTTCTTTTAGTGAAACAAAAAAATTCAGACATAATGATATGGAAAACCTTGAAAACCTGCTCCGGCAATATAATGACAAAGGCAAGTTGATAGTTGTGGACGGGGTATTCAGCATGGAAGGCGATATTACGAATCTTCCGGTTGTAGTAGAGCTTGCAAAAAAATACGATGCAAGAGTAATGGTAGATGATGCTCACGGTATCGGCGTGCTGGGCAAAACAGGCCGCGGCACTGCCGAGCACTTCGGCCTGGAGCATGAAGTTGATATTATTATGGGAACCTATTCAAAGTCTCTTGCTTCGATAGGAGGTTTTATAGCCGCCTCTGAAGATGTAATAGATTATATAAAACATACCGCCAGGTCTTTAATGTTCAGTGCCAGCCCCCCGCCCGCATCAATTGCTTCAGTTAGTACGGCAATTGATATTATAGAAAAGGAGCCGGAACGCAGGAAACGATTGTGGCACAATACGAATAAAATGATCAGAGGATTTAAGGCCCTTGGTTTTGATACAGGTTCGTGCCAAACACCTATAATTCCCCTGATCGTCGGTGATGATCAGAAAGCCTTTACAATGGCAAAGATGTTACATGACAGAGGAGTTTTTGCCAATGTAGCTGTAAGTCCTGCTGTTCCTAACGATAAGGCACTTATACGCACCAGCTATATGGCAACACATACCGAAGAACAGCTTGACAAGGTACTTGATACCTTTCAGGAAGTCGGCAAGTCGCTTGGAATCATATAAAGACCGTTATTCGTTGTTCGTTGTTCGTTGTTCGTTGTTAGTATCCGGTAATTATCATCCAATAACCAAAATGATTGAGCAATTAAGTCATTGAGTCATTTTTTAATAACATAATTACTTAATAACTAAATAATTTCTTATAATATTTATTCTGAGGTTAGTTTAATTCAGATGCAAAAGAGACAAAATTGATCGAAGTATTACCTGCTGACAATAAAAAATCGTTTAAAGAATTTCTGACATTTCCCTTCCATTTATACTCGAATGATACCTTCTGGGTACCACCTCTCATCAGTGACATTAAAGAACAATTTTCTCCGAAAAACCCATTTTTTAAGCATGCCGAAGTGGCACCCTTTATCGCAAAAATTAACGGTAAGACAACCGGCAGGATAACAGCAATATATAATCAAGAATATATTAATTTTTCAGGGGAGAAAGCCGGATTTTTTGGCTTCTTCGACTGCATAAACGATAAATCAGTTGCTTTGGCACTATTCGAAAAGGTAAAAACCTGGTTAAAGGAAAGACAGCTTGCCCTTTTAAGAGGCCCGGCAAATTTTTCTTCTAATGAAGAATGGGGACTGCTTGTAGAAGGCTATGACAGTCCACCAATGCTCATGATGCCGTATAATTTTGCTTATTACGGAGCTCTAATTGAAGAATGCGGCCTTACAAAGGCAAAGGACCTCTTTGCATATATCCTTGATGTTCCAGAGACGCTTCCTGAAAAAACATTCAGAGTTGCCCGTGCTGCTGAAAAAAAGAACATAACAGTACGGAATATTAACCTTAAGTCTTTCAACAAGGAAATGCTGATCTTTAAGGACATATATAATTCAGCATGGGAAAAGAACTGGGGATTTGTTCCGATTACAGAAGAAGAAATAGAACATACAGCAAAAAAACTAAAACCAATTGTGGTCCCTGAACTTGCCTTTATCGCTGAATGCAATGATACGCCCATAGCTTTTATGATGTTTCTGCCGGATTTTAACTATGTCTTAAAGAAACTTAACGGCCGCCTTTTCCCTTTAGGCATTTTTAAAGTCCTGTGGCACTCAAAAAAAATACAAAATGTAAGACTCCTTATCCTGGGAATAAGAGAAGGATTCAGAAAGCGAGGCGTAGATTCACTTCTGCTTATAGAAGGGCTTAAGGCTTTAAAAAAGAACGGGTATAAAAATGTTGAGTTTTCCTGGATACTTGAAGACAATTTCCCGGTTCAAAGAATAATAGAGACTGTAAACGGAAAACTATACAAAAAATACAGGGTATATGAGGCCAGCATTGAGTAATTTTCTG
>VAPA010392289.1_pt1 | contig 16057 bp, 11 predicted proteins | sample 3395041 | NCBI WGS metagenome assembly VAPA01 (sample SAMN08290432, study PRJNA428436) | hydrothermal vent metagenome | isolation source: Deep-sea hydrothermal vent chimney | place: Indian Ocean: Southwest Indian Ridge | depth 1973 m m
GAATAACCTATGATACTTAGAGTAATAACAAAAAAAGCGCTCACATAAAGGCTTGAACCAGCTGAGCCCAGTTTTTCAAAAACATACCCATTTACCACCACAGCGGCCCTTATGCCGATACAGGCAGTTATTAGCAGATAAATACCTAATTTCCTGTCCACATGCCCCAATTCGCCGTGCTTTTTTGAACCCATCATCGCCTTACCGAACTTATGGGTAATATTGGCGGCAACCGCCATAACTCCGGGTATGCCAAGGTTCATCATTCCGGGGGTCATCAGAAAAGCGCCTCCTGAACCGATAAAACCGGACAATGTTCCTCCCATGAAACCGAGCAATATAACCCCGAGCATGGTCCAGGGGTTTGTACCGAATAGCTGGCTTACAACAGTTAGTTTATCTATTGCCTGAACAGCGACGTCTTGCATTGTATGTGAATCCTCCTTTTATCTTATCTATTTCTCCAGTTTGAATAATTTGGGCAGGATATGTGTCGTATTACCCCATGTCCACGCGTGTACAACAACAACAACCATGATCGCAAGCCCGCCAAGAACAGTCTCCGTCATGAATATCTTCTCGTTCAGTACCTCAATTTTAGGGAAAAATACACCATACATTAGTACGGAACCTATTGCATATATTATCCACATGCCCCAGTTGATGCCTTTAGCCGGTTTTTTCTCTTCATGAGACGAGGTTAACGAATCGACCGTGGTAACCGGACACTGTAATTTTGACCTGAGGGCATCAGCGTCAGCGCCACCCCTGATCATTTCATCTGAGAACGTTATATCTCCCAGAATAACAAGGCTGGCAGGCATCAGGCCTTCTATCCGGTTCATGAACACTTTCGGGTCAGGACCTGTTACATGTGAAGTGAAACCAATGCCTTCAGAAGCAAACTTCTGCTTAATGTCGCTTAACACAGCCTGTGCCCTGCTTACTGTTTCATCACCGGTATCAGCGGTAAGACAGATACCGACTATCTCAGTATCAGAGCCTTTTGCCATTTTTAGCGCATACTGGGAGATTGGAGAATCAAAATCCCATTTTTCGTCTATTAAAATTATTTTACTCAACTCGCGCCTCCTTTATTAGAAGTATGTGATAATCAAAATAATGATTGTCAGCGCCATATGATAACAAAAATATGCCAATGAATGGTTTTTGTTTTTTTTATAGTAAATTAAGATTAAATTATAATGACCCAAAATTCCCAAAAACAGTTTCAAAATGCATCGTTTTGATTAAATTTCCGCAAATATTGTATCTTAGTACGTGAGATATTTTATCTATCCCGCATGATTAATTTATAATAGTTAAAGACATCGATGAAACTGAAAATCTGGCATAAAATGATTATCGGCATCGCGATACCTTCCTGCATTGCGATCTTAGGCGGCGTCCTTACTTACGATTATATAAACGATGTCGAAAACAGGCAGGGCTATGTTCAAATAGGAGATGACCTTAAAGAACTTGTACTTGAAGTCCGGCGAAATGAAAGAAATTTTCTTTATCATAAAAATGAAGACGCTCTCAAAAACCTCCACAATGCAATTTCCAACCTGTCTGATGCAACAACATCCATAAGTCCAAAAACCGCTGAAGAAATAGGTAAAACAGATTTCCTGGAATTCCAGAATTCTATCGGTAAATATTCTAATCTTATTGACAGTCTTTATGACAATTACCTGGGGGCAAAAGAGTTTACTGAAAAAGTAAGGGCTGAGGGAAGAAAACTGGAAACATTTGTGTCAAAAGGCAGTCATGCCAAAGAACTCACAACAAGCTTTATTCTGCATCTCAGGCTTCTGGAAAAAAATTATATGCTGTTTCATGATAGAAAATCCTTTCTTGAACTGAGCAGAGGGCTCTCTCAATTAACATCCATAATTCCCTTCTGTAACGAATGCTCTCCTTACATTCAGGCCATGAATAACCTTTTTAAGGTTAACAGACAAAACAGTTCGATGGAAGACGATATGCAGATCATAGGCGATAAATTTGAAAAGTCCACAAAGGAAATAGCTGTCCGTGAAAGAGAAAAGATCAGTTCATTCTTAAACCTTACAAAACGCTATCTGCTCATAGCCCTCGCCCTGCTTTGCACATTAGGCCCTTTGCTTGTCTATAAAACCGCTACCTATATTGTCACTCCTATCAAAAGACTCTCTGCGATCACAAAGAGAATCTCTGAGGGAGATATAACTTTGAGAGCGCCTCTTAAAGAACATGACGAAACTTATTCTCTGGCCATATCTTTTAATACAATGCTGGATCATCTTCAACTGACCCATGAGTCGCTGGAAAAAAGCCTGGGACTTCTGCGCGAAAAACAGGCTCAGCTTGTTGAGTCGGAAAAACGCGCCTCAATGGGACTCCTTGTATCCGGAGTTGCTCATGAATTAAACAATCCTTTAAATAATATTTCTTTAACCGCCGAGACAATGCTGGAAGACCTGGATGAACTTAATCCTGATGAGCTAAAAAGCTATGTACAGGATATATTCGCCCAGAGTGAGCGTGCCCACCACATTGTGGAAAACCTGCTTGACTTTGCCAGGGCAAGACGTTCTACAGTCATGGAAAAGCAGGACATAGCTGGTATTGTAAAAGGGTCGGTAAATCTTATAGCCAATCAGCTAAGGGTCAATAATATAAATCTGCACCTTGATCTCCCTGAAAAGGAAATTTTTGTCAGAGGTAATCTCAGCAAGCTGGAACAGATTTTTGTTAACATATTTATTAACGCCATACAGGCAATGAAAGACAGAGGCACTCTGACCGTAAGCATTGAAACAGACGAGGAAAATAAAAATGCGCATATAAACATCTGCGACACGGGACCAGGCATCTCTTCTGATAAACTGAAGAATATATTTGAACCCTTTTTTACCACAAAGCCTGTTGGCCAGGGCACTGGCCTCGGATTATCTGTCAGCCAGAGCCTCATAAAAGAACATGATGGAGAAATAGAAGTTGAAAGCGAGGAAGGAATTGGCACTACCTTTACGGTAAAATTTCCGCTTTATAGCGAGACAGGCCGGACCGCCGCGTCAGATGAAGTACCAACTCCGGAACAGGAAAAAACAGGTTAATGGAAGACAGATTAAATGTCATGGTCATGGATGACGAGCCGATCATCGGGAAAAGACTTAAACGGCTGATTGAAAAAGAGGGATGCGTTACTGCTATTATTAAGGCACCAGCAAGGTAGGCAGTTCAGAATGTTTTGCTACCTGATACGACAGACTTTTATCCAGCATATTATTTAAAAACCGGTGCTCTGATGTATTCCCTATCATTATCATGCTGGCTTTTCTCTCACGTGAAACACGAATTATTTCATCAAGCATTCCTCCGGCGCCAAGGTGCGCTTCTGCCTCAATACCGGCTGACTTTAGTTCATCACAATATTTTTCAAGCTTTGCAGAGCTCTCTATCTTCCTCACTGCAACTTCAGGGTTATCCTTTTCTTTGGATATCTTTACATCAATGTTATAAAAGATAAATGCTTTTTTAACAGCCCCGCTTAGAGATGAAAGAAGTTTAAGAATACTCTCGGATTTCTCTGTCAGGTCAACAGCAACCATCGGCATTTCAAACAGTTTATCATTTACTCTGGTGAGCGTGGCATTATCCCATTGGAACTGAACCATATGCTTACTTACAAGGGTAGGTATTTTGGCGCGCGTAATGATCTTATGTGTATAAGAGCCCATAAGTGATTCAGCCCCTATTCTCTTTTTTCTCCCAACAACGATCATGTCCACCTTTTCCTCTTCTGCATGCTTCAGTATTTCATGGATCGGTTCTCCCACTACAATGCTGATCTTTGAGCCTATCCCGTTATCGGACAATGTCTTCTGCCAGTCCTCAAACCGTATTTTCGCCTCTTCCCTTCGCTTATTCTCCTCTTTCTTGAGGTATCCTCCAAACGGGACAAAACCCACCTCTTCCCGTATTATCACATTAAGGAAAATAATCTCCCTGAGACCTGCTTTCTTAAGCACCAGCAATGACTCAAGGGCATCAAAAGCAAGCTCTCTGAATTTTGTTGGAAAAAGTATTTTTTCTACTGGCATAATATTCTCCGGTTAAATTTATGTTCTATTTTTTTATCCGCATGCCTGATGTTTTTTATTATAAATAGAATAGCAAAGTGATTAGTATAAAAACAGGAAATAGTATAGGTAAAGCATATTTAAACAGATAACCTAAAAAACTCGGCATCTCGGTGCCTGTTTCCTCAGCAATGGAACGAACCATAAAGTTCGGAGCATTACCTATATACGTACTTGCTCCGAAGAACACTGCTGAAGCTGATATTGCCTTAAGATAAATTACATTCTCTTTGATCAGGAGCGACACTGCCTCCTGTCCCTCAACTCCTGGATAAAATTTCCCAAGGAGTGTACTTAAAAATGTAAGGTACGTGGGGGCATTATCAAGAAAAGCAGATAATGATCCGGTAACCCAGAAATAATGGATAGGCTCCTGCACCGATTCTACCAGAAAAGCAAGCTCGCCTTTCGTACCCGCCTGCAGTATTTTAAGACATGGAACCATTGTTAAAAATATGCCCACAAAAAGAATCGCCACTTCTTTCATGGGAAACCAGGTAAACTCGTTGTCTTCACGTATCTCCTTTCTGGTTGTCAGAATTGACAGAACTGCCATGAATACTAAAACCGCATCCCTCAGCACATCCTGAACCGCACGGTGAACTCCCATGATACTAATCTCTCCCAATTTTAAGACACCGCTCATTAAAACAGCTCCGATTATGCCTGCCAGAAAAAGAAAATTATGGCTGCCTTGTATTCTAAAAGGCTCTTTAACTTCATCGTCTGACACAGGCTTAACCGGCTCTTTCCTATAAAAATATATATCCATATAGTAATACATAACTAAAAGCACAGCCGTTACTATGAGCATTTGAGGCAGAAGCTTGAATGTCCAGAAGAACGGCACACCTCTCAAAAAACCAAGAAACAGAGGCGGGTCACCAAGAGGTGTAAGTGAACCTCCGACATTAGCAACAAGAAAAATAAAAAAAACCACCATAAATGTTCTGTTTGTCCGGTGCCTGTTTGCCCTCAGAAAAGGACGTATAAGGAGCATTGAAGCGCCGGTTGTTCCCATCCACGAGGCAAGAACAGCCCCAATAGCGAGTATGCAGGTATTGACCAGAGGAGTGCCTCGCGGGGTTCCTTTTATCAAAATACCGCCTGAGACAGTATACAGGGCAGCAAGAATGATAATAAACGGTATATAGTCAGCAAAAATTATATGAAGAAACTCATGCACAGCAAGCCATTTATAGACAAATAAAAACGGAATGATTACGACAAACGCCCAAAAGACCGAAATCTTGCCAAAATGATCATGCCAGAACTTGGGAGCAAAAAGAGGGAACAGAGCAATTGAAAACAGCATGCCAATAAACGGTATCGTGCTCCATATCGGAAGAACTGCGCCCAGATCTATGTTATTAATTCCCTGCATTGAAGTTTCCTAAAAAACGGGTTTGATCATGTCCTAGTGATTGAAAGCTAGTATACCAGATGTAGGTGTTGTATTTTTTTATTCTACCTCCACTCTCCTGGGGCCTGCAGGCCGCCAGGACGGGGATATAACCCCCGGCTCTCTTGATCTTGATAACAGGCTGCCGTATGTTACAGTAAACTCGCCGTATCGGTCATTGATCATGTCCATAGCATCCACAAGTTCATTATTTTTCTCATCCTCAGCAAACAGGGAAAGTTGAGAAGACCTTGCAAGGTTTGTAAGGCTTATTCCAAGAAGTCTTACCGCCTGTCTAAGCCTGAGAGAATTGAGAATCCCCAGGGCTGCCTGATATATATCCAGGCCCTTATTTATATATTTCTGAAAGGATGACCGTCTGGAGAAAGTGGTAAAGTCCTTATACCTGACAGTCAGGACAATGGTCCTTCCAGAGTAGCCGTATCTTCTTACCCGCCTTCCAACCATTTCAGAAAGCTGTAAAATATATCTTTGTATACTGCTTTTATCAGAAATATCTCTCTGTAAAGTCATGCTGTGACCTACAGACTTAACCTCCTCCTCTGCTTCCGGGACAACTACCGGATTGTTATCAATTCCTAACCCCATATCATGCAGCTTCTCTCCTATGATCCCGAATTTTTCCTTTAACAGACCCTTCGGATATCTGCCCAGTTCTCCGCATGTTCTTATCCCCATCGCATTAAGATAAGTCTCAAGCTTTCTGCCTATACCGCATAACTCACCAACTGAAATATTTTCAAGAGTACTGGAAATATCCTGTTTTTTTATTATCACAAGACCGTCAGGCTTCTCCATATTACTGGCAAGCTTTGCCAGCAGTTTATTAGGGGCTATACCTACAGAACAGGTAAGCCCCATTGCATCTTTTATCCGCTTTTTTATTGATAGTGCTATCCGGCCCCCCCCTTTAAAAAGAACCAGTGAGCGGGTAATATCCATAAAAGCCTCGTCTATAGAGAACACTTCCATCTGCGGGGTATAATCTCTCATAATAGAAACCATCCTGGTTGAAGCATCAATATACTTGCGATTGTTGCCAACAACAAAGATAAGATCCGGACACAGTTTCCTGCCTTCATATACATTCATGCCTGTTTTTACTCCATGTTTTCTGGCTTCGTAAGAAGCAGTGGTTATGACTGTCCTTTTTTGGGAACCTATAACTGCCACAGGCTTACCTCTTAAAACAGGATTGCCCTGCTGTTCAACAGAGGCAAAAAATGCATTGATGTCTACATGCATTATGGTTCTTTCCATTTTATTCTGTCTCCGCTGCCAGCAGTTTCCATGAGAGGGTTTCAGTGTTATAGCAGATCTCATAGAGGGTCTTTCCGTCTGTAACAGAAAAATTGTAGATCGCTGCACTCCCCTCTTTACTCACCCATGAATACGTAACACTTTTGATGTTATACCGGGTTCTGTTCCAGGTGAACCACACCGGCTTTATCTTTTTTTCACTTCCAAAAACAGCTCCTACTTTAATGGGTTCTTCAATGTTAGTGATCATGTGAACTCCAAGGGTTCGAGCTGTTAAGAAAATACAGGATGCAAAATTTTAAGGAGTTTTGTATTTAAAATATTTTTTATTCCTTAGTGTTGATTTTTGATTCTTTTCACTTGGCCACTTGACCCCTGGAATCCTTGAATCCTAATTCTCTAATATTTTATTACTTCCCGTATTGCCTTATAACCCCAACCACCTTTCCTATTATTCTGACATTATCTTTTTTGAGAACAACAGGCTCCATAGCAGAATTGGCAGGCTTCAGCACAATATGATCTTTCCTTTTGATAAACCTTTTAATGGTTGCTTCTTCTCCTATAACAACAGCTGCAATCTCTCCATTTTCCACAACTGGCTGGGGTTTGATCAGAACAAGGTCATTATCCTGGATGTGAGCATCTATCATGCTGTCACCCTGTACCCGAAGGATAAAGGCGTCCTTCCACCTGGCAATGGACTTATCCAGAACAATGTTGTCCTCAATATTTTCAACAGCCAGAATAGGCCTGCCCGCAGCTATTCTGCCCACAACAGGCAGCATCCTTGTCTTAACTGCAGGAAGGGAATGTTTTATGATTTCAATGGCCCTTGAGTTACCATGGGTTCTTCGTATATATCTTTTTCGCTCGAGTATATCCAGAAACTTTTTAGCTGCGCTAGGCCCTGCCAGTGTCAGGTGTTCTGCTATCTCCCTTACAGTAGGCGGATAACCTTTTTTCTCGAGGTATTCCCTGAGAAATAAAAAAACTCTTTCCTGTTTTTGGGTAAGGTTTTCTTTCATAAAAAGCCCTTCTTAAAAGGTGTACAAATGTTATACTTTACTATACTGAGTCATTTTTAGTTTGTCAACATAAAATTTTATATGGCTAGAAAAGTGAGGGTATTTACCCCGTTAGAAAACCCTGTTTCCTGTCTACCGCCTGGCCGCCGCTTTATATGTCGTAAGTATGCAAACAGGTCAGGCAAATTTAGAGAGGCGAAACTTTTCTAACGGGGTTTATCTTTTATTAATAAATGGTTAGACTAGATTATCTAACGTTACACATTAAATAAATCATAACATTATGGAGGTTCAACCCTCGCGAGGCGGGTAAACCTCCATAATGTTATAGAAATGCAGTGAATAATGACAGGAAAAAAGAGGGGTTAAGAATTCTGGATTTTAAAGAAGATTTCATCAGCGGTTTTATAACCGTTTTCCACACAGTCATTCATGCCTATCCCCTTGTAAGCATTGCCGGTAATATACAGACCAGGATAAGACTCAAGACGTTTATCAATAAACTGCAGCTTTTCCCCGTGTCCTAATACATACTGGGGGATCGCCCTCTCCCACCTGTAAACCCTGACCATATCAGGATCTGCTTTTAAGGACACTATTGGCTTGAGTTCATCAAACACTGTGCTGACGAGGTCGTCGTCCTTTAACATTGCCAGCTTTGGAGAACGTGCACCACCAACCATTGATCGTAAAAGTACATGACCTTCAGGAGCCCTGTTGGGAAAGATACTGGAATCCCAGAGCGTACCGAGAATTTTTCTGCCCTCAGTATACGGAACTAAAAAACCAAACCCCTGTAAAGAATGCCGTACTTTTTCTTTTTTAAAACCAAGACAGACTACTGATACAGACGCATACGGTATTCCGGAAAGCGTTTTGGAAAGCTTAGGGTCAAATTCTTTAAGTATCTCTGCTGACACATGTGCAGGTGATGCAATAACAACAATGTCTGCATTTACAGCGCCTTCAGCTGTCTGGAGCTGATACGAATTTCCCTTTCTTCCGCCACGGGCGGACCCGCTCTCCCCGGCGAGTCTTCGACCGAGGCGGGCAAGGCCATTCACAGGAACCCCAAGCTTTATCCTTTCTCCAAGTATTCTGCCAAGGGCATCGGTGATAACCTGGGCCCCGTTATAAAAAGATGTAAGATTGCCCCCCATGCCGGGGCCTGCTTTGGGGCCGCCTGTTTTCCTGCGTTCTCTCTGTATCTTTATCAGTGCTTTTATAAGACTGCCGTACTCCTGTTCAAGCTCCTTAATTCTGGGAAAACAGCTCCTTATGCTCATTCTGTAAGGGTCCCCTGCAAAAATACCTGAAGACATAGGGTCTATCAGTTTCTCCAGTCCTTCTTTTCCCAGACGACGTATTATAAAATCAGCTACTGTTTCTTCTTCAGGTCCCTTGGGTGCAAAAAGCTCATAGAGCATCCTCAATTTACCATGCCATGATATAAGCCCTGATTTTAAAAAAGACATTGGAGATTCAGAAAGCAGATTGAGTCTTCCATTGGAATATATATAGCGTTTCCTTGCATTATCACTGCTTTTCAGCGGCTCAATGCCGATCTCCCTGCACAGTTCAAGAGTAAGCGGCCTGTTGTCCAGAAACCCGTTTGCGCCCCTTTCACACATGAAACCGTCCGTGCTGTCACTCCATATTTTGCCGCCGGGTCTTGGCTCCGATTCAAATACCGTAACATCTAATGACGCATCACGGCTGATAAGTGCATAAGCAACAGTTAATCCGGATATTCCACCGCCTATTATAGCTACTTTAATCATCCCATCTCCTCAAACGTTATCTCTCATCTATGTTCATCTGTGTTACTTTATCTGTGTACATTGTATTTTAGGTTATCAGGTTAAGGTTAAGATGCCAGTCTGGTCAAAAGGTTAAGTAGTTAGTGTTGACCTAATCCTAAACCCATCTACCATACCGGCTTCCTGACCCTTACCTTTACTTTTTCTCTCTTTCTATCTGCGCTAATCTGCGTTTTTCTTATCTGTACTAATCTGTATTTCTCTTATCACAAGTTCTTTAAGAACATCTATGAATTTCTCTGTTGCATTCATAGACTGGCATCTTATAAGGTTCATGCCATGCTTCATTGCAAGATCCTTATAGAGTATATCTATCTCATAAAGTGTTTCTACATGGTCTGATACAAAGCTTATAGGCACGACAAACAAATTTTTACAGCCTGTTTTTGCCAGATCTATTATAATCTCATCTGTTGACGGCTGCAGCCACCTGACAGGGCCGCTCTTGCTCTGAAATGAAAGATGCCATTTTACGTGTAACGAGTAACGTGTGACGAGTGACGCGTTAACCGCTGCTACAGTTGCTTTGATGTGTTCGAGATACGGGTCTCCCTGGCTGATAAAACTTTCAGGAAGACTGTGAGCACTGTAAAGAATTTCAAAATTATCTCCTTTAAATTCTGATATGCCGCTGCTTATAAAATCAGCCAGGCAATCCGTATATGAAGGGAAATCATACCATTGCTCAATATAATTAACCGTGAACCGTGAAGCGTGAACCGTGAGGCGTTCAACTACTCTTTTGAATTCAGCAATAGACGAGCCTGTTGTTGCCCTTGAATAATGCGGATAAAGACTAAGGACAATAATGTGCCTTATTCCGTCTTTAAACATATCCTTCAAAGTTTCATCTATAAAAGGATGCCAGTAACGCATACCTACGTAGACCTTAAAAGACGAAGTTAAGAAATTGAGAGGCTGAGAGGCTGAGGATTTTTCATCTTCCAAACTTCTTATCTTCTCAACTTCTGCATTTAGTGCTTTCTCAAGGGCAGATGCCTGTTCCATTGTAATATCCTTAATCGGTGATTTCCCTCCTATAAGGCGATACATCTCTTCTGTTTTTTTTGAACGCAGACCTGACAAAAACCATGCAGCGGGCTTTTGCATAAAGGACGGGCCAAGCCGGAGTATCTCTCTATCAGAGAAGAGGTTGTACAGGAAAGGTCTTACCGCATTTAAAGAATCAGGGCCGCCAAGATTTAATAAAATAACACCGGTTTTATCTTTTCCTTTATGTCCCAAACTTGAGCACCTGATATATACTTGACTTCATGCTGTTTTATCAGTTAAGAATTATTTTGCATCAATTTATAGCATTTTTCATGAATCTTTTCTTTGCATGAGTTTTATGAAAACTTCTACAACATCCGGATCAAATTGCGCACCTGAACATCGCCTGAGCTCTGATATAGCATATTCTTTACCCAGTGAAGGGCGATAAGGCCTGTTTGATACCATTGAATCATAAGCATCAGCAACACAGAGTATCCTGGCAAGCAGCGGTATATCATCACCTTTAAGCCCGTCGGGATAGCCTGTACCGTCAATCCTTTCATGGTGTGCCCTTATAACAACAAGCATACTTTCAAACCCTTTAATGGGCTTTAATATTTTCTCTCCCTTTGCGGGATGCATCTTAACAATTGCAAACTCGTCACTGGTAAGTCTCGATGGTTTATCAAGTATTTCATCATATGTTCCTATCTTGCCTATATCGTGTAAAAGTGCAGCTGTGCTTAAAATCTCGATATCCTGATCCTCCAGCCTCATTTCCCTGGCAATAGTCAGGGCATAGTTTGTAACACCGGTTGAATGACCTCTTGTCCACTCACTCTTTGTGTCTATAACATTTGCAAAAGCAATAATAAGGTTATTATAAAGACCTTTTAAGTCTTTATGGGCAACATCAATATCCTTAAGCATATTAAAAAAAGCATCTCTGCTGTTAACAACCTTATTTTCATGATGCTTGCTGTCTGTAATATCCTGTATCAAATGTATAAAAATAACAGGATCTCCTTCCTTTTCATATATAGGTTTTACTATCTCCTCAAAATATCTATCAAGGGTTTTACTGTAATATTTAACGGTCTTCACACTTTTGCTTTCCACTGCTTCCTTTAATGGGCAGCCGTAGTGTGGTTCGCCTTCTTTATCAATGGACTTGCCGCATTTCATGTGAACCAGTTCCTCGGCAGATACCCCTATTAAATCTGCAAAATACTGATTTGCCCTGATAATTTTACAATGCTTATCAGTAAGGATAATACCGTAAGGCATTGCATCAAATGTTTCTATCCAATCATTTGCTGCATTTTTCAGTTTTTCCTCGGATATTTTGGTCATAGTAAAAAGCTTATTTCTTTCATTTATCAGGTAAGCAGTGATCGTCGAACCTAAAGGGGCCGTTAATATCAGGAAATGAAATATGTTTTCTATAATATCTTTATTATGAAAGAAATGATTTAATACATTACCTTTATACTCGTCATAATCATATAGTATATAGATAAAGAAGACTGCCCAGCCAAAAAGAGCTGTAAGAACCGGGAGTGTGGATTTTAAATGTCTGTCCATTTCTTTTCAGTAGTTTTTCAGAACATTTTAAAAGCAAGCAGGATTTTAAATAAATACAAGTAACCGGGTATCAGACCCTGTCTTTTTTTGATTCTTCTTTTAGTTCTTCTATCTCTTCTTTAAGCTGCTTCATCCTCAATTCTCTGCCAACTGCCATCTCATAGAAATCTTCAAGCTCTCTTATCCTTTTTTTCAGTTCTTCATCAAGCGTAACCTGACTGGTAACATCCCTTCTGATCTCTACAACAGATATAACCTCGTCTGAAATATTTTTCAGAGGGTACACTGCCATTTCCATATATTTATCTGATTTTTTCCGGATCTCCCTCCTGCTTATCCCTGTCTCAAATACTTCCTTTACACTGCAGTCTATGCCGTCATGAAAGCAGGGCTCATCACGGTCATATGATACCTCATAGCAATACTTATCTCTTATGTCATCCAAAGAACTCAGAGTCTGCTGTATATAGCTCTTGTTTGTATATAGTATTTTATAATCCTTGTCCAGAACAACAACTCCGTCCTGGATACTCTCAAGTACTGAAGCAAGAAACATTTCAGAAGCTTTTGTGGCCTCCTCTGCACTTCTTTGTTTGGTAATATCCATTATCATGCCTGAAATAAGTCCATCATCAAGTCTGGCACTTAAAAGCACATTTTTGACCTTCCCTGTCTTTGTAAGCAGTTTAACTTCAAAATTGTCAACTGTGCGTGTATCCCTGAGCTTATCAATTAAAATATCCCGATCCTTTATGTTTTTGTACCTTGCTATTACTCCGCTCTCCCTTAGTTCCTCAGAAGATTCAAATTCAAGCATATCTGACAGGGCACTGTTTACATAAATAATATCACCCTTGAGATTTGTTTTGTATACTCCAACAAGTGAATGGTCTACAAGATCACGATAATTCCTTTCCGACTCTTTTAGTACATCATCACTGTGCTTCCTCTCAATAACAACACCCAGCAGATTAGCTATTTCCTGTGCAATCTCAATATATTCACCGGAAAAAGCATCAGGTTTGTCAGATACAAGGCAAAGTGTACCAATCAGTTCGTCAAGATACATAATGGGAATATCTATATAGGAAAACATGTTGTCAGCTAACATTAATTTATCCAGTTCCGAACGAGTAGAAAGTGCACTAATATCGCCTACAACTCTAGCTTCACCGCAGTTAAGTGATATAACCGTATCAACATCATCTAATGGGAGTTTTACTCCTTCTGTAATTTTAGTTCTGCAGTCGGCACTAAAAGCATACACCTCTCTCTGACCGGCTTTCTCATCATATAAAAACACTACTGCACAAAGACATGACGCAAGTTGCCGTATCTCTTCGAGGGCATTCTGTACCGTCTCTTTCATTGGACGAGCAGATAAAAGGGCCTTGCCTATTCTATGAAGGATTCCCAGCCTGAACACAGTACGAGTAAGAGAGTCCTGCATATGCTTGATCTCTGTCATATCCCTTGTAATTGCTCTTGTTCTAAGCAGTTCTCCGTTTTCATCTATTTCAGCAAATATATTTAAAACAGCGGGGAAAATAGTACCGTCTTTCCGGACAAATTCCCTTTCCGCGTTTAAAACAACTTTTTCCCTGACCAGATCAGGGAATATTTTCTCAAAGAGCTCTCTGGATCTCTCAGTGAAGAAATCAGTAATATGTCTGCCAACAATTTCTTCTGTTTCATAACCGAGCATTTTCGTCCATGTTTTATTACAATCGATTATAATCCCGTCTTTATCAAGAGAGTGATACATGTCAGGGGCATTATCATAAAGGTCGCGGTATTTTTCCTCTGACCTTTTCAGATCCTCATAACTCTTTATCTGTTGAATAGCTACTGCCAGTATATCGGCAATTTCACCGGCTACTGTTACATCTTCAGAAGAAAAGGCGTCCGGGACGTCCTTCCCCACAGTTAGTGATCCGGTAAGTATCCCAAGAGAAATTAATGGGATGCTAATATAAGAGCGCAGGCCCTCAGTCTGCAGGTCCTTTTCAAAATTGTTGGGTTCATTAATCTCAAGGATATCTTTAACCAGAAGTGTCTCTCCTTTTTTAAGCTTTTCGCTTATTACAAAATCCTTTAACAAAACAGGCCCCTTGATCTCTATTTTATTCTGTCCAGCCCGGCTGATAAATATATTAAGTCCGTCACTATCATCATATAATGATAGGACAGCACATTTAGAAGACATAATTTCATTAGCACTCCCTAATGTAACCTGAGCAATTTTCTCGATCGAACGGGTTGTAAGTATAGCGTGATCAATATCCCGCAAAATCCTTAAGCGCTCTCCATAAGAAAATATATCCTTTTCAGCCTGCCTGCGATTCGTAACATCCCTAACTACCTCAATGCCCCCTGTAATTTTTCCTGATGAATCCATTAAAGGCGATACTGTTATTTCAAGGTTCTTAATTCCGCTCTCATATTTCACCTCTCTATCAATCGTGTAAACCTTCCCGTCTTTTAGAGTCTTATACACAGGGCATCCTTCACAGATCTCTTCCTTTTGGCGATAAGCCTTGTAACAGTATTCGCCAATATGGTCACCAAACATTTCCTTACTGACATGATTCTGGTATATGATCTTAAAGTCAGTATCTACAATACCTACAGCATCTCCAATGCTTTCAATAACCGCTTCAGATTTGGCCTTTTCATCCTGAGTATTTAGTAAAGCCTTCCTAATGTCTTCATCGGATTTCTTGCGGGCGGTTATGTCACGGAATATCCCCTGAATTATTTGTTTTTCCCCAATTGTAGTTACTGAGGCAGTTATGTGGATAGGTTTTATTTTTCCTGATTTGGTTATTACCTCTGCCTCCACATCAACAACCCCTTTCTTTTTTATATGCTCTTTGAACATATCAGTGTAATATTTTGATTTTTTCGGTGGATGGAGCGTCTTTGGATAGCTTCCTACAATCTCTTCTCTCTTTTTCTCTATAAGGGTTTCTGCTGCCTTATTGCATTTTATAATCAATCCTGTCTCAGCATCTGCCCAAAAGATTGCATCTTTTGCATTTTCAAATGTTAGTCTGAATTCTTCCTCGGTCTTCTGCAATGCCTCTTCTGCCTGCTTGCGTTCAGTAACGTCTGTCACAATACCTAAAATTGACCTTTCACCTTCAAAGTCAATCAGCTTGCTGGTAAGTATCACAGTTAATTTCCTTCCATTTTTTGTTAAGAGCTCGTAATCATAGGGTGGGACCTCCCTTCCCTCCATGTGCTTCCTGAAGTTTTCTTTAATTATATCGATGAATTCCGGAGCAGTAAGAGTGATAAAATCGAAATCCTTAGAATATAACTCCTCTTTTGTGTAACCCATTACCTCTACACACTTATTATTAACATAGACAATGCGTCCTTTTTTATTTATGAAAATCATATTAGGAGATTTTTCAGCTAAATTCTTGAACATATCCTCACTCGCGCGCAGTGCTTCCTCAGCTATTTTTTTCTCTGTCACATCTCTAAGGACTTCCAGCACCTGAATAACATCATCATTTTCACTCAAGATAGGCGAGGCTACAATATCAAAAGTTTTTACTTTACCATCAGCCATTAAGTATGAGAAAACAGCAGAAGCCGATTTGCCTGTTTTAAATACTTCGGTACAGGCACAGCTAAAAGGAGAGGCTTTCCCCCCGGGTTGCACAGGGGCAAGACGAAACAATTCATAACAACCCTGTCCTAGAATATCTTCTTCTTTTTGTCCAAATAATTGAAGCGCTGACTTATTTACAAAAACTACCTTATAATCTTTATCGATAAACAGGATACCATCGATTATATTATCAA
>VAPA010078761.1_pt1 | contig 16054 bp, 20 predicted proteins | sample 3395041 | NCBI WGS metagenome assembly VAPA01 (sample SAMN08290432, study PRJNA428436) | hydrothermal vent metagenome | isolation source: Deep-sea hydrothermal vent chimney | place: Indian Ocean: Southwest Indian Ridge | depth 1973 m m
GTGGCCGTGGATGGAGAAGAGGCCGTTGAGATTCCTGTTGAACATAGCCGGGATGGAAGGGAGGATAAATAATGCCAAATAGTATTATTATCAAACGACTGGGTGCCGAGGTGATTGAGGAGCTTACCGCAACAGCGGTTGCCATCAAACCCGGTTACCTGCTGGAATTGGCTTCGGCCACAACTGTCCAGGCCCACAGCACGGCTGAGGGTAATGTTTTACCTATGTTTGCTCTTGAGGATCAGTTTCAAGGCAAAGCAATTACTGCTGATTACGCTGTTAGCGTAAAGATCCAGTGTTGGATTCCGCGTCGGGGGGACATCGTGTATGCCTACCTCGCTGATGGTGAGAATGTAGCTGTTGGAGATTTTTTGGAGTCGAATGGTGCAGGAGCACTTCAGAAGCATGTTTCAGAGACTGAATCGTGGGATAACGCTTCTGCCGCAGGATCCATTACAGTTCCACCGAATCCGATTGTTGGGCAAGCCATTGAGGCGGTTGACTTATCAGATTCGGCTAATTTAACTGCGCTGGGCCGTATACAGGTTCGTGTGCTTTAAGAAAGGAGGACAAAAAATGCCAGTTGATTTATTAAATGGAAATGGGCAAGGACAAGGTCCTATTGCTCAAGAAGTCCTCGCAAGTGGAGGCCGTTTGAATGTAGGAACGATGAAACCTTTTGTTGGTAAAAATGGGAGATCTTATATTCAGGTATTCAGTGGAGGAGATCCCAAGAAACCTGAGAATTATAAGGTTCATCTGATCAACAACGCCGCTGTCCTGAGAAGGGATGAGTGGAAAACTCTTGACGAAGCGGTGATGAATATTGCTGAAACCCGCCTTGGTGGAATTCAGGATTTAGTTGCAGCGGGTTTAACCTACAACATTGGAAGTGGAATGGGATCAACAGTTCTGGAATGGCATGACGTGAGTGATGCGCTGGAGGCTGTTGCTACCATGGATGGAGTGACTCGTGGGAAGAATGATCGGCCTGTTTACCAGACCAATTATTTGCCCCTGCCAATTATACATGCTGATTACGAGATAAACAGCAGGGTATTAGCTTCAAGTCGTTCATTGGGTCAGGCCATTGATGTTACTATGGCTGAGCGGGCTGCTAGGAAGGTGAATTTATTGCTGGAGCAGATGTTGTTTACTGCAATCACTTATTCCTGGGGGGATGCTGATGATCGTAGTCGTAATTCGATTTATGGGTATTTGAATCACCCGGATAGGAATTTGGTAACTCTTTCCGATTATGGTGATTGGGATGACAACAGCGCTACTACCGGGGCAGAGATTTTGGCCAGTGTGTTGAAGATGAAGCAGACATCCATTGACAATAAGCATTATGGACCATGGAAGCTTTATATTCCTACTGGTTATGAAACTCGTCTGGACAATGACTATGATACCACAACCCCTGGAACCACAATCCGTGAAAGGATTATGAAGATTGACGGGATTACCGGAATCAAAGTCGTTGATACTCTCACTGCCGATAACGTGCTGTTGGTTCAGATGACCAGCGATGTTGTGCGGTTGGTTCGTGGGATGGGTATGCAGAATGTCGAGTGGCAGACTGAAGGTAAATTCATTACCAATTACAAGGTTATGACTATTCAGGTTCCTCAGATCAGAAGTGATCAAAACGGGAAAACCGGGGTTGTTCATATGTCTTAATAAAATCAGATAATCACTAATCATGTGATTTTCTAAAAAAAAATGAGAAATAATGAAGAGAACACCAAACATACCTGGTATGATCCGATGGATCAAAAAAGGGGGAGGGTCTTTTGTTTTGAATAACAGACACATCAAACAGGGGCAGATTTTTGATGCCCGGTTGGAAGATATTCCGGAGGCATTCCGTGATGTCGTTGTCCAGTTGGATAAGGAAGTGAAAGAGACATTGCCCGTGGTTCCGGTCCAATCTTTGAAAGTGGAATATTTTGTAAAATATCGCGGGAGTGGGTATTACAATGTAGTTGATTCCAATGATAAGATTCAGAACGAGAAAGCCTTACGGAAGGATGCAGCAGAAGCTTTGATTGTATCCTTACAGGAGTAATGTATTGGAATGTCCCTAATATGTGGGGAGGAGGAGAGTGTTGGATCATTGGTGGTGGTTCTTCTATGCCTCTTGAATTCGAAGTACCAGAGGATGTAATCCAGGGAGTTCTTGCGAAAGAATTGCCTCTGAGTGCATATTCCACATTCCTTTCTTCAATACATGCCCGGCATGTTATTGGGATAAATGCTGCCTTTTTTCTTGGATCATGGGTTGATGCTGTGTTCTTTGGGGATGGTGGGTTTTATAGAGGAAATAAAGCAGCAATGGATGCCTTTCCAAAATTGAAAATAACATCCAGTCCCCATCTCAAGAATAAGAATTATCAGGGATTAAAGTTTTTACAAAACAATAGCAGGCACCCTGTAGGTATCTCTACAAGATCAGGAACTGTGTCCTGGAATCTTAATAGTGGGGCGGCCGCAATTAGTCTGGCTTATCATTTTGGAGTGAAGCGGATTTACTTGTTGGGGTTTGATATGGATTTAAGTTTGGATGGTACTCAACATTGGCATCGTCATTACTCCAGGAATCGTGTACCTTCAAAGAAGGAGCGGGGGGCTGCAAAAAAGACATTCGCTCGTCATTTGGAAGGGTTTACTGCGATTGAGCAAGATGCTCGGAGATTGGGTTTGGAGATAATCAATGTGTCTCCGAATAGTAAGATAATGAATTTTGAGCGTGTTAAATTGAGTGAGGTATTATGAAAAAACGAGTGAAAAAAAGATATTGGTGGTTAATTGATCTGATTGTTTCCAATGGGTATACTACCGGTGCGGAAATTGGGTGTGCTAATGGAGCTACCACAGGGCGGTTGTTGCAGTATTGTAAGGGATTGGAGTTATATGCAGTGGATAAGTGGGAAAAGGTTATTGGTGGGGCTATCGCAGGGGAAATGGGGGCAGTGGTTGAAAAAATAGGTTGCGTAGATTGGGATCCGGTTCGGGGCTTTGCCAGTTTTAATCAAGCTATCCATCTTTATAAAAAAAGAGTCACCGTGTTACGAGGGGATAGCTCTGAGATGGCTGAAAAAGTTTCGGATAGGAGTTTAGATTTTGTATTTATTGATGCTGATCACCGATACCCGGCAGTAATAAAGGATCTCGCTGCGTGGGTTTCGAAATTGAAACCGGGAGGAACTTTATGTGGGCACGATCTACATTTGCCCGGAGTTCGAAAAGCGGTGGATGAGAAACTTATTCGATATGAAGATACAGGGGTAGATCATGTTTGGTCCGCTAAAAAAGAAGATTATGTATATTGATGTTCGCATACCGTTTGATGAAAACAACCGATTGGCGATGGCTTATAATCGAGCTCTTGCTGATGGGATTTCGGAATGGGTGCTGTTTCTGGACCATGATATATTTCTATGCAATCCATTATGGTATGAGATGTGTCTCAAAGCAATTGAATCTTTACGGGATGATCCGAAAGCCGCCTGTATTGGTTGTGTGAGTGGAGGGGATCGACACCAACGGACTATGAAGGATGGGTTTACTCCAATGGCTAATATTGATTATCATATTAAACAAGCGGGGGGTTTGTATAATACGTATGGAAATCTGGTGGAGCGAATTAGTATCCATGTTCCTGGCTTTTTTATGTTGTTAAATCGCAGGATAGCAGAGGTGATTAAGTTTCGGCAAACAAATTCAAGTATCAATAATATTGACAAAGATTTTGGCTCCCGGTTGATGGAATCCGGATATCATATATATCACATGAAGGGTTTGTATGTGTATCACCGCCGGGGGATGAAACATCTGAAAAAAGAATTCAGAAATGATTAGACAAGATCCCATATTGATAGCCTCTCCTCCCCGATGTGGGACAACGATGTTAGCTGGATTACTCCATAAACACGGAGTGTGGGTGGGCCGGTCCCGTACTACTATGTATCCTGGTACCAATTCGGATTTTGGTAGTGAGAATATTGATATCAAAAACATCATGAAGGTTCTTGCTAAAAAGCAGGGGTACAAAAATTGGGAATTGCCTTTTCCCAATCCGGCTATTAATGGTACAATGATGCTCCAAGAGGTTACCAAACATAAGATTGAGAAATTCGTCCCAGAAGATACTCCGTGGCTGGTAAAGACTTCATGGTGTTTATTGTTTTGGGAATTTTGGGTGAATGCCTACCCAGAAGCTCGGTGGGTGTTTCCAACCCGGGATTCAGTAAAAATAATTGATAGTATGAATCGACATCCTGGGATGCGAAAACATTCGGATGGAATAAAGCACCAGTATGTGGCTCATTTACTTCGTGCGGCTGGTAAATTAATTGATGAAAAAGTGAATTATATTTTTGTTCCGATAGAGGACTTGGCTGATCGGTATCCGGTTGTGATTGAGGATCTGTTTCGGTTCTTGGAAATCAAACCAGATCATACAATAATTGAAGATTGGATAAAACCGGAAATGTTGAAACGATGAAAGCAAAAGTAAACATATTATGTCTGTATTGGGTAGGGGACTTTCGTGGGCGGGACTTTACTACAATGGATGTGACTCGTTTGTTTCTATCTGTAGGGAAACACATTGACCGTCTATTTGAATTCTTTGTTTTGACCAATGATATGGAAGCTGATTTGCCAGGCACTAAAATTGAATTGAAACACTCTGACGATTGGACTGGTTGGTGGGCCAAGATGGAATTGTACCGTCCTGGGATCCTTCCCAAACGTAGGACATTATACTTGGATTTGGATAGTCATGTTATTCGTGATCTGGGACCTGTTTTGGATTGGAAAGGGGATTTAGTATTATTTGAAACGAAAGATAAAAAGCATAGACAGAAACATACTAAGCAGAGGATTGGTGGTATGGTATATCGGTATCAAGCAGCTACTATCTTGTATGATCCTTGGAAGTGGGGTTGGTTGTATGAGAAGTTTCTAAAGGACTGGGATTATTATATGGAGCACTTCCGTTCGGATCAGGACATTCTCGGCGAGTGGATTCCGGATCAACCAACCTTTCCCAGCGTGTGGTTAATGAAAATGGGAACCCTTGAAAAGAAATCAGCTTTTAAAAATCACCCACCCGCAGAGGTGATTATAATAACAGGACAAACTAAATCAGGTGGTTTTCGGAAAACGCACGAAATACCATGGTTTGAAAAAATGGCAAGATAATGGAACGGATGTATGTCATATGTTTTTATTGGGAAGGGGATCGATGGCAATCTGATCTGAACATTTCCGGCACAACGGATCCTCAGTACAAAAGGATGTTGGAAAGGGCTGGTTCTGTCTCAATTGAATTGGCTGCTGAGTATGTTAATAATCTTTATAAGGGTGTTACACGATTTGCTTCCCGGCCGTTTGATTTCATTTGCTTCACCAATGAGCCCTTGCAAGTTGATAAATCCATTGAATTACGCTCGTTTCCGCTTCATACCCGGCGCGGAGTGCTTCCGAGGGTATATATGTTCAGTGAGGGGGCAAAGCTCGAAAATCGACAGGTTTTATGTCTGGACTTGGATGTGATTATTGTAGGATCTTTGAAAAAGATTATGGCGTATGGTGGTCCGTTTTGTGCACGGTCAAAATTCAAGCTCGGGGAGGAGGGGAAACTAGATGGTGATATTATGTCGTTTAGAGCCGGTAAGGAGACTTCAGATTTATTCTGGTCCCCTTTTATTAAGAATGTTAAACAAGCTGAGATTACGACTCAGGGAAGGGAGAGGTATTGGATCAGGCGAATTGCTAATGATTTTGCAGATAGATGGGACTCAATCGCTCCAGGAGCTGTTCTGAGTTACAAACGACATATGGCTGGGAAAAAAGTATTACCGGAAGAGGCTGCGATTATAAGTTGTCACGGTTTCCCAAGACCGCATCAAGTGACTGACGATTGGATAAAATACTATTGGGATGGAAAAGCAGATTAAAATACCGACAAATGTTTTATTGGACAGTTTGTTCCAATATGCAACTGTAATTAATACAGAAGAAGGAAATACCTACCATACATTTGATTGTTGGTTTAGAGGAACCGAGGATGGGTGGGAATTATTTTTTAATAATCTTCCAGAAGATTTACAAGAATTTATCACCAAGGTCCGTCTTGGAGGGGATAATGCCCAACCAATAAAACCAGAATTATGAAAGCACCTATTCTCATTACGGGTTGTGCAAGATCAGGCACCAGCATGGTGGCTGGTATCATTAATCTACGGGGAGCTTTCGGAGGCAAGATGAGTGGGCCTACTTCTACTAATGCCAAAGGGATGTTTGAAAATGCTCGCATTCGTAATGAAATAGTCAAACCTTATCTCACTTCCATTGGGGTGGATAAGATGGGACAATATCCACTTCCTAATATTGAGGAAATGGTTATACCAACCGGATGGAAGAGGAAAGTGGAGGCAATCATTCAAGAGGAAGGATATGAAGATGGGCCTTGGATGTATAAAGGTGCCAAGATGTGCCTCCACTGGCCCATTTGGAACTATGCGTTTCCAGATGCTAAATGGATTATTGTTCGTAGGAAACCAAGTGATATTATTAATAGTTGTTTGAGGACTGGGTTTATGAGTGCTTTCACTCGTCAAGGGAATCAGAGAGCTGTTGGGGCATTGAATTCATGGGAAGGATGGTTGTGGTGGGTTCATCAACATGAGGATCGCTTCCGGGAAATGATGAATGCGGGTTTGAATTGTAAGGTAATTTGGCCCGAGAGAATGGTGGAAGGAAATTATCAGCAGATTAATGAAATGTTAGAGTGGTTGGGGTTAGAATGGGATTCAGGGATTACAGATTTCATTGAACCTAAATTGTGGAAAGCCCGACAAAAACAAAAACTAAATAGATAGGAGGTTATTATGGCAGTGCGAGTAACAGCAACAGAAGTCCGGGTGATCATTGAAACGGCTTTATTGGATGCGGCGATTAATTCATATATAACTGTAGCGAATTCTATGGTGACCAATACTGTGACATGCGGTTTATCCGCTTCGGTTTTGAAAGAGATTGAACGGTGGTTGACTGCGCATCTTATCGCTATTACCAAAGAGCGAATGACTACCCAGGAGAAATTGGGAGAAGCCTCCGTCACTTATTCGGGAAAATTGGGAGAGGGTTTGAAATCTACTTCATACGGGCAAACGGTTTTGATGTTGGATACATGTGGGTCATTCGCCAAGTTGGGAAAGAAGGATGTTAAAATCATAGCAATTACAAGTTTTGAATAATGGGTATAACAGACTTTATTAATCGAATGTGCAAACAAACTATCGTGTATTGGGCCAACCCGGTGAACGATGGTGAGGGGGTTTTTACATACGATTCCCCGGTGGAGATCCTGGGAAGATGGGAAGAGGTGAATGAAGTGGTACTAGGAAATAATGGGAAGGAATTAGTAAGCCGGGCCCGGGTGTTTTTGAAGCAGGAGGTGGATGAGGAAGGGGCAATGTATCTCGGCGAATTGACTGATTTGGGCGCTGCTCCAGAACCTACCGACTCGGCTGTGAATGCTTTATACATAATAGCTTTCTCCAAGATCCCGGTTCTCGGAAGTGCTGATGAGTTCATGTATAAAGCGAGTTTAAACATGTTAGGAAGTAGAACAATATAATAATGGCAAGGAAACCAGGCATAAACGGGGTGGATAATATGATGCGGGGGTTGAATGGGAAGCTGACTGAATATCAGATTAGTGGTACTCGAGGATTGCGGGGTGCTGCTGGGTTTATTCGTCGTGAAATGGAAATGACCCCACCAAAGGTTCCTGTAGATACTGGGAATTTACGAGCCAGTTGGTTTATTGAAGCATTCAAGACGCGTAAAAATAAAAGTGTTGTGAAGTTCGGATTCAACGCTAATTATGCAGTGTATGTGCATGAAATGGTTGATGCTGATTTCAGTTCCCCCCGGATGAGAGGGGCAAGAACACATGGTGGTAGATCTAAGAAGAAAGGAATGTATACACCAAGGGAGGGGGCTGGTGCAAAGTTTTTGGAATCCGCAATAAAGCGAAATGTATTCAAAATACTCTTGATCATACGAAACAAAATGACAATAGGAGGGACTAAGACATGAATCATGCAAGTGCTGATGTAAAAGATATGTTAGCTGCAGAAAGCTCTTTGGCTTTGACTTATGCTAAGGATCTGTTTATCGGAGTGGAACCAACCAAGCCAGATAACACGGTGACTATTTTTGACACTCCCAGTTTTCCTCCGGATCTGTATATGGATCCGGCGGAGCGGTATTATTATTCATCGATTCAGATTCGGATTAGAAATATAGGATACACTATAGGAATAACATTAGCAAGGAATATAATGGAGCTGCTCCACGCACGGGCAAACGAAACGTGGAATAGTACTATGTATACAGTCATCACAGCCACCGGGGAACCTGCCTGGTTGGATTTTGATGCGAATCACAGATCGAGATTCATTGTGAATTTCAATTTACAGAGATGTTGAATTTAACAAGAAAAGGAGGTTAATTATGAGTAATGCTAAAGCCGGTGTCGGCACATTATTTCGGAGATGGAGTGGGGCTGCCTGGGTGAATATTGCCGAGATCAATTCTATTTCAGGTCCAAACATGACACGGGATACCATTGATGTGACTTCCCTTGACTCCACAGGTGGGTACAGGGAATTTATTGGCGGTTTTCGTGATGGTGGAACTGTTCAGTTGTCTATGAATTTCATTCGGGCTTCGATTGATACGATGAAGACGGATTACGAAAGTGACGATCTTCAGAATTACGAGATTGTTCTTCCGGATGATGAGAATACAACCTTGGAATTCCAAGGGTTGGTTACTGAACTTCCTCTGGAGATCCCACCTGATGACAAGATCACTATGACTGTATCTATTAAGATATCTGGTCAGGTTACTTTGAACTCGGGTTCAGGATCATAATTTTTGCCACCTTAATCACAGGTTGGTTTTTATTAACAAGTAAAACTGAATAATCATGGCAGTACAATTTTTAACATACCGGGGGAAGAAATACCCAATAAAATTAGGGCAGTATTCCATGCAAAGATTTCAGGAGGAGCACGGTGCTCAGATGGAAGATTTGGATGAGAATACAGCATTGTTTGAGCCTCTAATATTTTTTGCGCTTAAACAAGGGGCAAGAGTTGAGAAACAGGAATTGGATCTGACGGAAGAGGACATGGTGGATTTCTTGGACGATTGTATGATGGATTTTGTAGACAAGATCCCCAAGTTTTTTCCTGATGCGGATCCAAAGGAATTTGCGGTAAAAATAAAGGAGGTAGGAGGGAAAAAACGGACTGGGACAAAGTCTGTGGACACGCCGTAATTCAATTAAAAATCACAGTCCGTGAATTTTATGATTTGGATTTTGCAGAATTGTACTGGCTGTATAAAGCTGAGGAGAAGCGAAGAGAGCGTGAGGAGCAGGTAATGTATGAAGTAGCCAGGTTTGAAGGGGTACTGGTTGTGAATCCAAAGCTCCTGGATCGTTTGACTGAGGTTCTCCCATTCCCCTGGGAAAAGGATCCCGGAAGTTTGCCACCAAAGAAACAGACTGTTGCAGAAATGAAACAAATCTTAGTATCCATCGCTGGCGCTTATAAAAAGAAAAAGAAATGACAACAGGAGCATTCAATATAGGGGCATTGGTAGCCACAATGGGATTGGATTCAACCCAGTTCCAGGCAGGTATGGCATCAGTACAGGCTTCTACTACAGCGGCAAATGCTGCTGTTAAGAAAGCAAGTGTAAGTATGGCCGCTAGTATGGCTGCAGCTGGGGTGAAGATGCAAGCCGTAGGAAAACAGATGACCCGGTACATGACCTTACCTATTTTAGCCATAGGGGCCGCTTCAGTCAAGTTCTTTGCTGATTTTGAAAGTAGTATGGCTAAGATTGTTGGTTTGGTCGGGGTGGCTAAGGAACAGGTAGAGGAGTGGAAGGATGCTGTATTGACCATGGGACCGGCCACGGGACAAGGGCCAGATAAGTTGGCAGAGGCGTTGTTCTTTATCACTTCTGCGGGTATTCGTGGGGCTGAAGCGATGGAAGTATTGGAAATGTCCGCAAAAGCCGCTACTGCAGGGTTGGGTGAAGCAAAGGTTGTGGCTGACTTGGTTACCTCTGCTATGAATGCTTATGGAAAAGAGAATTTAACGGCTGCAATGGCTACGGATATTCTCACGGCAGCCGTCCGAGAAGGTAAAGCAGAAGCCGCCTCGTTGGCTGGGGCTATGGGAATGGTCCTGCCGATTGCCAGTGAGTTTGGAGTTACGTTTGATCAGGTGGGGGCTGCGTTTGCTGGAATGACCCGAACGGGTACGAATGCCAGGGTGGCCGCCACGCAATTGAAAGCAATCTTATCATCTATGGCCTCCCCATCACAGAAAGCAGAAAAGGCGATGGCGAAGTTTGGAACCAGTTCTGCTAAGTTCCGTAGTATTATTCAGGAACAAGGATTGATTCAAGCCTTATTACATCTCCGGGAAGCAACCGGGGGGAGTAGTGTGGCTATGGCTGAGATCTTTCCTAACATTCGTGGATTGATGGGTGTTTTGGACTTACTTGGTTCTAACATGGAATCGAATGTTCAGATATTCGATGCACTTTCCAATGCTGGAGGGTCGCTTGATCGGGCTTTCATTTCAGCCACGGATACCATAAAATTCCGATTTGCCAAGGCCTTTGCCACAATGAAAACACAGATGATTACTTCAGGGCAAGTTTTATCTGGGATGTTGATTCCGGCTATTGAAAAAATTACTAAAATCATTGCTGAATCCACCAAGCGTTTTAATGCGTTATCAGAGGAGCAGAAGAAAAATCGGATCCGTATTATTGCACTCACAGCAGCTCTCGGGCCTCTGTTGAAGATTGTTGGGAAGTTGATGACCATTAAACCTAATCCGTATCTATTGGCCATTGCGGGAGCCGTGGCTTTGACCCTGGCTATTCGTAAGATGGTAATGAATATGCGGGAGCAGAAGGGAGTATATGATGCAGTTGCTATTGCGAATGATAAAGTGGAGGCTGGGTATGAAACACAAGCTGCGAAGGTTGCCTATTTAATTGCAATAATTGAGGATGAAAATATATCAAATAAAGGAAGGATTGCAGCCATACAGGAATTGAAAAGGATCCTGCCTGGGTACAACGCAGAGCTAACAGAAGAGGGGCGATTAATCAAACACAATAAAGATAAGTTGGTTGAGTATTTGGCTGTTTTGAAAGAAAAAATTCGGTTGAATATATTTGAAAAGGAGTATATTGCTCTTGTAGAAAAACAGGTACAGGCTGAAAGGGATTTGGACACAGCCATTACAGCTGCTAGATTGAGTAAGGAAAAGTACATTGAAGCGGGAAGTAAGAGATTTCAGTTTACGCAAATCCCTGGACAAGCAAGAGCCACAAAACAACTTTCTGTTGAATATTCACAGCTTCAATTGAATAATGAAGAGTTGGCCCGTCGTAAAACTGCGTTTGAAACGGCGACCAATGCTCAAGCAGAATTAGTCGCTGAGATGAAAAAATATGAACTCACTATTCCAGGGGAGGCTCCTAAAGTAAGAGAAAAGAAAAAGAATGTTACTGATGAAGCATTTGAATTATTAGAAAAACAAGCGCAGGCGCGGTTAGATTTGGAGAAATTTATGGCTGATGAAGCTCTGGCTTTGTTAATAAATTCATTCCAGAGAAAAGCTGCCGCTGAGCAATTGGCCTATGAACGTTCTAAAGCAGCATTGGAAGCTCAGGGAGCAGCAGAATTGCTCACAGAGGAGGAAGTTGCAGCTGGAATAGAAGCATTGGAATTAGCACACCAGGCCCGGATGTTAGAAATTGCCGCAACCGGGGCGGCCGCAGTGGCTAATGCAAAGGCAAAGGCTGCCGCCATAGCTGAAAGGGAGAGACAAGTGGGTTTAGATATTGAATTAAAAACTCTTCAGGATCATTTCAAAGGATTAATGGCTGTAGCAAATCAGTGGCAAACTTATGGGCAAATGTTGACTGAGATATTCAATGGTCTTGGATCTGCTATTGCTTTAACCAATAATAAATTGGCTGGTTGGATTTCTTATGTGGGGAGAGCATTGGGGGCTGCTAGTCAGTTGATTGCTTCTATTAAAAAAGTGATAATCGCAAATAGTGCTCAGGCGCAAACTTTAGCTGTTTTAGAGGGTGCGAAAATGCCGTTTCCGGTAAACCTCTTAGCCATTGGAACCAGTGTAGCCGCCGTACTAGCTTCTCTCGCTTCTATTCCGAAGTTTGCTGAAGGGGGATTGGTATATGGAAATACATTAGCTCAGGTTGGGGAATACCCGGGAGCCCGGACTAATCCGGAGGTGATTGCCCCGTTGAATAAGTTAAAAGATTTATTGGCATCTCAAAATACTGGGAATGTAAAAGTAATTGAACTGGTGGCCAGGGGGAGGGATTTGGTGGCTACAATAGATGTGGAGAAATTGATTCAAAATACATATTAATTATGGCCTGGGTTACTGAATATGATATGACTTGGAAAAGTACTACTGCGAATGGTTATATCTATTTACAACGGGATGGAGGGAGTTATCAAAAATCATTAAGGCTACAAGGAGATTCCTTAGAAATTCGTAATGTCTTTTCATCATGGGAGGATCCGATTGGAAGGCTTAATTGTTCTTTTGCTATTATTAATGACTTGGATGATTTTTATGAACTTATCCCATTAATCACAATTTCTGTTGGGCAGATTAAAGTAGTGGTAACACATGAGACATCCACCTCTGCCGGTGGTTACGTTATGTTTGAAGGGTATTTGAATTGTGAAACAGTTGATCAGGTAATGTTGCAAAATACCCCAATTATTTTAACTGCTTCGGGGTACTTGAGTAAATTAGGGAATGATCACCCCACGTCTATTGATACGTTGGATTACCAATCATTGATTAATATTATTATAGATTGTCTTGCAATGACAGGTTCAACAGACCCATTGTATGTTAATATTGGGATGTATGAAAATAATACAGCCCCTGCTAATAATCAGACTTTGTTTAATAGAATTACGGTGTTCAGTGAAGTGTGGTGGCGGAATAATATTGAGAGGATGTCCGCTCTTGAGATCCTAACATCTATTATGCGTTCCTTTAATTGTTTTTTATATTGGCACAATCAAAAATGGTATATAAAGCATTATGAAGATTTGGGGAATTTGAGCCCACATTATGTGATTTATGATATAACTTCTCAATATGGCTATGTAGATACCGGTACTGTTTATGATCCTACTATATGGGCTTCTGATATTCATGGGAGCATTTTTCACAAACAAATTGGTTGGAAACAGAAATTGAGTGTTAATCCGGGGCTCAAGCAATATGTTATTAGATTAGAACTCAAGCAATATTTCAATCTGTTTTATCCTGATTTAGTGGATATGAATACAACAACAACAGCAGAACCCACATTACACAAGCGCAGACAATGGTGGGGGTTTGTTAATCCCGCCGCCTCCCCATTACCCCTGGGATGGAGTAAACTTGGTGAACCATTTCGAAACATTTCCAATGCTGTATATAGATCTGGGTATGATATTACTAGCGGTAGTGGAGAGGTGAACGGATTGACTACCCGGTTTAATCTCACAGCCCATTGGGATACTGAATTAATCATCAAGTTTAAATTCGGGGTTCATTCCCAAGCTCAGTTCTGGATTTCTGGATTGGTTCAAGATAGGACAATTACTTTCTATTGGTATCTTTCAACATATGATCAGGTTTTGGCTAATCGGGATTTCTTTGATAACAGTGATGATTCATTGGATACATGGACCTATGTACCGAATGGTGATCCTACCGTGAATTTTAATACAGTGGTAATTTCTGGGGCTGATCTTGATCCTGATTTACATACATATGAAGCGACGATTAATATTCCAATAGGTGATATTGCTGGAGTTGTGGCAAGTTCCGGGGATGAAAATCATTTGGATTTGGTTTTTAGATTAGGTCATGAGGTTGCTTCTCAAGCAGGGGAATCAGATAAACCCGCAAATTCATGTTACTATGGGGATATATCAGCGGCGATTACTGAGGCTCCTCATGATAATTTACTTGAAGGGGAGATTACTACTGATTTTTTAGATAAAAAAACAATCTCTTTGGATTTGTTTAATGCGGGATGGAGTTATAGAAATTCTCTCTATAAATACATTAGTGCATATGAATATAATCTTGCAGAAGATTGGACGTATGCGGCTGCTGCAATAGATGATTTATCAAATTGGTTAATGGTGAGTAAGTTCCGATTATACCGCATTGCCCGGCAAAAAATAACAATGGCTTTAAATGTTCCCAGCCAACCCATATATGGTTTGTTGGGGGTTTGGGAAGATAGCAAACAAGCCACTCTGACTTTCATACAATTATCTACTATATATCTTCCACAAAGCAATACTCAGTTTGTAGAATTGTATGAGTATGATGACGCTGAAACAGTAAATTTGATATAATAATGGCAATAGATGTAACCGTAGAACGATCCTTTGTAAACCCAGATTATTGGGGGGGTGATAATTCTTTGGTATATGCTTTTAAAGGGGCAGGTACTGGTGGATCCCAAATGTCTTGGGTTGGGAACACTCCGAATGCCGTTGGGACGTATGGAGGCTTGACCAGTATTGTAGCTCAGGAAAATCTTACTTTTGATGGGGATGATCTTTTTGTTGGGCCACTTACTTCTCCTAAGATTTCCACCCCTGTCCATTCTATTGTAATTGGGGATATAGTTGTTGGGGATTATGGGGGTATTGAGTTGGTAGGCAATAGGAATTCAACAGGGCAGCGAGTTGGTTCCTTTACTGTCCACAATGAGGCTTCTGCTCATGCGGATAAATTAGTGTTTGATATGTTTGTTACACGGGATGGTTCTAATAATGCTGCTGATGTGACAATCCAATTAGCGGATACTTCCGCCGTAATGATTGATGCTTATTACATTGGGCGTAATGTTCATAAATGGTATACAGATGATACACAACGGTTACAATTAGGGTTGACTGAATTTGTGCCGTTTTCCACTGGTACATTCCACCTCGGAGCGGTGACATCACAATGGGGTGATATTTGGGGGACTGATTTAAAAATCGCCAATGATGCAGATGTTATTGGGGTTTTGACTGTTGATACTATCAATGAGCATACGGCAACGGCAGGCATTACTATTGATGGAGTGCTGATCAAGGATGATAATGTTGGGAGTTCTACCAATTTCTTTACCGATGCTTTTTTGGCCCGTATTGTAATGGGCAATGTTTCCACTCAGATTGCTGTAGATGTTTCTGATAATATGGAGTTTATTGATTTGGTGACGGGGACAAAAACGTTGGCAGAATTAGCGCAAGATACTATATATTCGCATCCAAATCACACAGGGCATGTAACTTCATCTGGAGATGGGGCACAAACTTTGGTAGTTGCTGCCATTCAAGGCCAGACGGCACTGACCACTGGGCTTATTGGCACTGATGAATTGTTAGTAAATGATGGGGGTGTGATTAAACGGATGGATGTGGCCGTGATGAACACTTATTTTAATGCCAATTTATCTTTCAATAATTATACACACCCAAATCATACCGGGCAGATTACAAGTGTGGCGGACGGGGCTCAAACCCTCCACGTCTCAGCTATTACTGGGCAGACCGCTATTGCTTCTGGATTACAGGATTTGGATGAATTGGTAATGTATGATGCTTCGGCTGGTATTTTGAAACGGGCGGACCTTTCTGTTTTCAATACGTACTTCAGCGGAGAGTACTGGACTAAGAGCGGAACCAATTTAAGCCCTTCCACATCCAATGATGATATCCTACTCAGGAATAGTAATGAACGGCTGTTGTTTGGGGATGGTGATACTGGAATATATGAAAATGCAGATGATGAATTGCATATCATGGTCGGAGCTTCTACTACAAGGCTCTCCATGTATGCCACGGCTATTTATTCTCATGTTACATTCTCTCCAATTGGGAATA
>VAPA010226181.1_pt1 | contig 16042 bp, 17 predicted proteins | sample 3395041 | NCBI WGS metagenome assembly VAPA01 (sample SAMN08290432, study PRJNA428436) | hydrothermal vent metagenome | isolation source: Deep-sea hydrothermal vent chimney | place: Indian Ocean: Southwest Indian Ridge | depth 1973 m m
AATGAGGTACTATGACTAAAACTATCGAAATCCCTATTGAGGGCATGGACTGCGCTGAATGCGCCATGCATGTTCAAAAATCCATTTCCTCCGTACCCTATGTGCTTTCCGCTGATGTCTTGCTGGGCGCAGAGAAAGCCATTATCCAAGTCGAAACCACACCTGAAGACCTGACTCTCATTCACACTGCGGTTGCTGAAGCGGGATACACTGTCCCGACCACACAGGGCGAGGAAATCGCAGCCGCAGGTGCAGACTCTACAGGTAAAGTAATGCGCCTATTCGGATTGGTTTTCGGGGTGGTAATCTTCATCATCGTAGTCGGTGAGTGGATGGGGCTTTTCGAACGCATTACCGGGAACATTCCCTGGTATCTTGGACTCGGCGTGGTGTTGCTGACCGGCTACCCTGTATTTCTGAATGTCATCCAGGCCGCACTCCGAAGAAAAATTATTGCACACACTTTAACAACCATGGGGCTGCTGGCAGCTGTAGCTGTTGGAGAATGGTCAACAGCGGTAGTAGTGGTATTTTTCATGCGCATAGGTGAGTATGCCGAATCGTTTACTTCCGATCGCGCCCGCCGCGCCCTCAAGGAACTTTCAGCCCTTGCCCCTCAAACTGCGCGTGTCTGGCGGAATGACGAGGAGATCACTGTTCCGATAGATGATGTGAAGGTGAGTGAAACTGTCATTATCCGCCCCGGTGAGCATATCCCGGTGGATGGAAATGTGTTAGATGGACACGCAACGATTGACCAGGCTGCCATTACCGGTGAATCCATGCCTGTGGAAGTTGGAGTCGGTTCAAAAGTCTTCGCCGCGACTCTCGCACAATTGGGAAGTCTGAGAATCCGCACAACTCACGTCGGGCGCGATACAACCTTCGGCCGTGTCACTCAATTGGTCGAAGAAGCAGAGGCGCATCGGGCCGATATTCAAGGAATCGCCGATAAATTTGCATCCTGGTATTTACCCATAGTGGCGGCTATCGCCGGACTGACCTTCCTCTTCACCCGTGATCCATTAGCAACAACTGCAGTTCTTGTCGTCGCTTGTGCCTGCTCCTTCGCATTGGCAACACCGATGGCGATGATGGCATCCATTGGTGCAGGAGCGAAACGCGGCTTGCTCATCAAAGGCAGCAAATACCTGGAAACGCTGGCCCGGGCAAATGTACTTTTGATCGACAAAACAGGAACCCTCACCTTGGGACAGCCTCGCATTAGTTATCAGTCGTCTTTGAATAATGACTGGACGGGGGATGAACTCTTGCAATTGACAGCCTCCGCGGAACGCTACTCTGAACATCCTCTGGCGGAAGCTGTGCGAGGCGCCGCACGCGATCGCGGTTTGCTGCTCTCCAAGCCACAGGATTTTGAATCTCTTCCCGGGATGGGACTGCGCGCCCGTGTGGACGGCCATATCCTCGCGATTGGCAGCCGCCGAATGATTGCTCCCGATGCTGACCTGCCCCTAGCAGACTCACTTGAAAGCCAGGGGAAAACCTTGCTCTTTGTTCAGGTGGATGATAAATTGGCCGGATTCCTGGCTGCAGAGGATACACTCCGTCCAGAAATCCCTTCCGCGCTGAAACAATTGCGCGATTTGGGACTGAATCAAATTGAGCTTCTAACCGGAGATAACAAACGTACAGCTGCCGCACTTGCTGAACAGCTTGAGATTGACTATCAAGCAGAATTGTTACCTGAGGATAAAATCGCCATAGTCAAGCGCTATCAATCCGAAGGAAAAGTAGTTGTCATGGTCGGAGATGGGGTCAATGACGCGCCAGCTCTGGCCCAAGCCGATGTCGGCATCGCCATGGGTGCGGCAGGAACGGATGTCGCGATGGAGGCCGCCCATATCGCCCTGATGCGCGAGGATTGGACTTTGGTTCCTCAAGCTTTCCAAATAGCTCGTAAAACCATGACTATAATTAAATTCAATTTGGGATTTACCGCAGTCTACAATATCTTTGGCTTGACTCTGGCTGCTTTCGGCATTTTACCACCCATCCTGGCCGCTGCCGCTCAATCAATGCCTGATCTTGGCATCCTGGCCAATTCAGCCCGACTGCTTAAACAAGATTGATCTCAGTTAAATAATGTCGCCCTTCAGGTGAAAAATCAGCCACCCTGTCAGGCCGCCTAAAACGACACCCGCCAGAGCCGCTGCCCAATGCACGGGATGCGGGCGAACCGCAAATCCTATTTCGCCAACTAAATAGCCAAAAAGTCCGCCGCCTAGAAGGGACACAAAGACAATCAGCGGCATCCCGTCGTTTGCCTGTTTTTTCTTCTTGGTCTGTTTTTTTCTCGTTTTGTTCATGAGTTTATACCTCCAAACCATATTGTTCGGATTAAACCAAACATGCCTCCCGCGCAAAAGCGCAATTTAGCGGGGTTGACTATAGGCAAGTTTGCTTATTTTAAAAATGAACTTCTTACTGGGGGAATAGAGGTGGTCTAGATCGTTCTTCAGATGCAGTATTTAGTGATGCTGTTAGGAAAAGCGGATAGTTTTGGAAGTGGTCCCGGCCCGGACGGCAAGGGCTCGAATTTCCTTTAGATTAATCCCTCCGGATGAGCCAAGGTTACAACCAATCGGGTGCCCTGATCTGGGGCTGTGAAGATTTCCAGTTTTGCCTTAAGTAGTTCTGCCCGCTCGAAAAGTCCCAGTAAACCAAAGTGCCCTGTTGAAGCAAACTCGGCCGGACTTTCAGGGAGTTCAAAACCTTGTCCGTTGTCTGCAATGGTCAAGGTGATCTGGTCAAGTGTAAACTCAATCTCCAGCGAGGACTGTGATGCCCGGGCATGGCGCTGGATATTACTCAATCCTTCCTGGGCTATTCGGTAAAGCCCCAATTCCAGCTCAGAAGGCAGACGCCGTTCCTTTCCCAGGCGCTGAAAAGAAATTGGCATTGAGGTGGACTCCTGCAAATCGCGGGTCAGCATATCCAGAGCAGGGACCAATCCCAGATCGTCGAGATAAAGCGGCCGCAGTCCCTGGGTCAGGCGGCGAAGATCTTTAATTGTTTGCTCGGTCATGATCTGAATCTCGTTCAATTGTTCTACTGTGCTGGTCCCATTTAAATTCATTTGGGCTAACTGTACCCGTTGATTAAGAGCAATCAACGACTGCAGGGTCTCATCGTGCAGTTCCCTGGCCAGACGCCGCCGTTCTTCCTCCTGTCCTGTGGTAATCGCACCAATATAGCCGCGCAGGTTGTTTTGAGATGCCTGAACTTTCCGTGCCAGAAAGATGAGTGCGTTTTGCAGTCGGCTGATCTCATCAATGCCCCCCACCGTGGTTTCAATACTCTGAAAATCTCCCCAGGCCAATTCACGAGCCCGCTCTTCCAGATTTTGGAGCGGCTGCATAATTTGACGGATTCCAAACCATAGGGCTACAAGTGATAACAAAAGACCAGGAAGTAAAATGAGCGGCGCAAAGAGGGTTGTGTTAAGAAGTGGGGAAGTAACGGATTCCCAAGGCTCTTCAATGATCAAAGCCCAGCCCAGCGGCATGACCACCTGATAAGCAATTACATGTTCAACGCCATCCTCGGCAATATAAAGTGCCCCGCTTTCACCTCGTAATGCATTTTTTACACCTGGATGAGATATGGGGTCGGACAGCGGATTGTCCATCCCTGAACTGAATAAAATTTGTCCATTGGAGGAAATCAGAAAGATATTTCCCTGATCGTCTGTTTTGAAAAGGTTGGATAGTGTGTGTTCTGCTAAAGTAGATGGAAAAAATGCCCCAATGATAATTGGAGCGCCGGGCCGGGCTGCAGCAGATAGAAGAACAACCACTTTGCTTCCACTTGGGCCAGGGACTTCTGGTGAAAAGCGCGGAGCCGTCCCGGACTGAGAGATGGATTTGTCCAATTCTACCCGGAAAACATCATTATTAGTCCACAGAAAACCATCTCCAGTATGAGCAAGCAACTGGCCCTCAGGTGAGAAAAAAGCCAAACCGGCATCAAAATCCGGCAGGAGAAAACTGGAAGATAATAATATATCGTCAAGGGGAATCCCATCAGCAGCCCGCAGCGAGAGGTTTCTGACGTCAGCAGCCCGATGATCAAGCTGCTCTGCCAACGCACTGGCGGCAGTGCGTACAGCTCGTTCGTCACGCTCTCCAACAAGAGTCCGCATAACCCGTTGGTGCAAAGCCAGGCTGCCAAAGGTGACTACCATTAAGAACGCAATCAGAGACAAAACGATCCAGACAAAAAGCTGCAGGGACATCCCGCGCTTGCGTAAGCTGGAAAGAGTTATTGGTTGAGAGTTTTCCATTCAAACCAAGGAATACCGGCTAATAGGGGCAGAAGTCATTAATCTGAATCCATTCGTCCCAAATCAGAAGGCAGCCAACCCAGTGAAACTGCGCGCATCACCGCTTCGGTGCGGCTGGAAGCCTGGAGCTTGCTGAAGACATGCGCTAAATGCCCCTGGACTGTGCGGTCGCTGATGCCCAATTGAACACCAATGGCTTTGTTGATATACCCCATGCCAACCAGGGACAGAACCTCCATCTCGCGTTTAGTCAACTCCTCTACCAGCGGTGTGTCTTTGACCTTTGAAATCTGGGTCATCATCTTGTTGAGAATGCTGGCATCCAGGGCAGAATTACCCGCGTAAACATCGCGTACAGCGCGAATAATTTCCCTTGGAGCGGCAGTTTTTAATACATAGCCGTTCGCTCCAGCCTGTAATACCGCCATCACGTAAGGAGAATCATCATAAGCGGTCAGGATCAGCAAACCAACCTCAAGCTGATTATCGCGGGCCCATTGAGTAACTTCGATCCCTGTTGCTTTTGGCATCTGAATATCAAGAACTGCAACATCAGGCAGGTGTTCCGTGATGAGTTTTTTTGCCATTTCACCATCATCTGCTTCAGCTACAACCTGGATATCCCCGGCACTCTCTAAAAACTGGCGGATGCCAGCACGAACGACAGCATGGTCATCTGCCAGCACCACACGAATGGTAGGTTCTGTGTCTTTATTTGTCATGAATTTATTGTACTACAAAGAAATTTTACAAATTTTTATCATTACCCAATAACGACTAGAATCTCTCTGCCGCTAATCAGGAGCGAATATGTTATTACTTCCTCTTGTTCTTCCCCCAATATAAGCGTGGAAACACACCCCACCGGCTGCTGAGTGGATACTGTTTTAGACGTTAAGGAGCGTTCGGCTCCGTGGCCCTGTTGCGGTTAACACTTACAAACTGGCTGGCCAATCCCTGGTCCAAAACCTCAAACTGCAGCAATTGCCCCCAGGAGACCATCGCCAGTGGAACATCCAGAGAATCAGACGGAAAAGCGATCAGTTTAAAGCCGTCAAATTTATCCATAACTTCTTTGATCTGGGATTTTAATGTGTCACAACCCGGGTCATCCAAAAAACCGCAATCATACCAGAAACTGACCTAACCATACTCCAGATTATGTCACAAATAACCTTCGGTGTATTTAACCCGTGATTCCGGAGATTGTTCATCAAAAAACCCGGCTTCATATTTCTGCCCATAGTGAGGGCCGGATGTGGGCGGATTAGAGTTATAGGGGCCGGGGTCCGTTCCCTCTGGCACGTGTTTCCCGGAATTAGACATGATTGGGATCTCTTCTCCCAGGGATGGGCGCATTATACGCCAAACAGAAAAACCCCTTATTCCCAGGATACTCAGCGCGATACCTGCCCTGATCAAATTCTTGATCTATTTCTTTCGTCGCTTTCTTTCTTGCCGCAACTCTCGAATGCCGGGTTGGTTCATAAATAACTTCTCATTCATAGATATAATTTAGGTTCTGGCGGGGATATCAGACTTTAAGGGGAGATGGAGTTCTGCATCAAGATCTTTGATGATCTCTCCCAGCCCTTCCTGTTCTTGAATTGTAAGTTCCTCACTCCAATCAAGATGGGTGATCCCATCACATCCATGTGCGATCATGGTACGCATTACACCTGACGGAAAATAAACCAACAAAACAATCATCTGGCAGTTGCACTTTGCCGTACCGTGGTGAGGGCAGGCACAGGTAGCAGGTTCGGTTTGCACACGCTGCAGATCAAAAGAACGCTCCGCGTTATAACCTCCCAAAGCCAGGCGTTGCGTCAAACGCCCCACGACAAATTCACAGTCCCTGGGCACAATTAACAAAGGGGATGTTTGGATCATCAAATTTCACTCTTACATAAATTGGATTTCTACTGGTGTCTAAGTACTTGGATTCAAGTTACAAGTGCAACATCACTAACTTCAAAAAACACCGCCAATCCTATAAGAGCAGTTTGGCGGTTTCCCTTACAGGCATTATTGCCTATGCCGAATTGAAGGCAGCAGCGAACAACACGCTGAATAAAAAGATATAATCAGGCCATGGAAGATCAGTCAAAGTTCAAATACTCAAATAAAAAACTCCGGACCCACAACCGCACCTGGTACGGCCTGGAAGCCGAGGTCACCGTTAGTGAATCCAACCTCCACCAGGTAAAACTGCCCAAAATAACCCTGCCTCACCCGGGAGTTGTCAACTGGTTCACCAGGCAGGGTCTGCCGATTGACACTCGCCTGGAGTTGACCGCTCTTCACGAGTTCGGCCACTTGCAAACCCTGCCGGTCCCACTGACCCACTTACTGCTCCTGCTCTGGCCGCGGCGGGGCAAGCCGCGCATAACGGGATGGCGGCGCTTTGGGTTGATTCTGTTGAGCCACCAGACAATCTGGGAAGTCGCTTCAGAAAGTTACGTTGTTGCTTCCGACCGCCGCGCACTAACCGCTCCGCGCCCGCGTTGGGCACATGGTCTCTACGCCTTTTTCTGGGCCTGCGTGATAATTTTCTCTCTGCTCGCAACATTTCTTCTACTGGAAAGCGACCAGGATGCACCCTGAGTAAAATCCGGCAACGAACAGCTTCACAACTGCAGGCACAAATGAGGAGGGACTGTCCCAGAAACATTGGACAGTCCCTCCTCTTCCACCAGTAATAAATAACTAACTTTCAAAATCATGAAAGCCGTTATATTCAAGAAATACTTTTATACCAGATCCTGTTTTATGCTCTGATACTGCTCACGGGTGATCTCCCCGCGTGAATATCGTTGATCCAAGATATCCAATGCATTCTCGCTCTCAATCCAAGCTGGCTGCTGGCCTGATTGCTGGAGTCCCATTAATCCCCGTATTGCGGATCCCTGCCCTCCGATAAAAACCACAACGACCACCAATAATACTATCCCAATCAAACCAAATCCCATCATCGAAAAATCTCCTTGTCTTTCTGATTATTTTTTTATTTTAGATCCGTCATCATATCCTGGTATTCATCCCGGGTGATCTCTCCCCGCGCATAACAAGCCTTAAGTATATCCAGCGGTGATTGTAAAGTGTCTTGTTGGCTGGTTTGATTAAACAAGGTTTTCTGGCTGGATGACAAACGCCGCACTGCCCAGATAACCAACACAACAAACCCAATTATTATTACCGTGGTAATTACCAGGTTCCAAATTGGTCCCAATAAACCTACTCCACCAAAAATACCTGAACAACATCCTCCCCAAATTCCATGTCCCATGATCTTAATCTCCTTTAATCTTATCTATTTTAGCTTCTTGCACTTCTACTAGAAGGATACTAAATGAAGATGAAGTCCCTATAAAGAATGATTAAAGATTATGTAAAGAAAACCCTGGAAATTATCCCCTTACAGGAAGACTAAAAAGAAAGGTGCTTCCCTTTCCCCTGCCTTCGCTTTCCATCCAAATTCGTCCGTTGTGGGCTTCTACAAAATGCTTGGCAATGGTCAACCCGATACCGCTCCCACCGCTGGATCGAGAACGCGATTTATCCACACGATAAAACCGTGTAAACAAGCGCGAATGGTGTTCAAGGGGGATGCCCATTCCTGTATCCTTTACCGCTATGTGGATTTCCTTCCCTTCCTGGACGGCTGTAATCTTCACTTTTCCCCCCGCTGAAGTATATTGCAAGGCATTGCCCACAATATTAAGCAGTACCTGTCCAATCCGGTGTGTATCAATATAGATCTCTGGCAGACCTGGAGGGCAGTCGACTTCTAAACTCACTCCTTTCTCATCGTACTGGAGGCGCAGTCTGCCAACCACAGTTTCAATCAAATCCTGCACTTCTGCCCGTGTCTTATCTAACTGGTAGATACCAGCTTCAACCCGGCTGAGCTGCTGCAAATCATCAACCAGTCTCGTTAAGCGTTCTGTCTCTCCGTAAATCTTTTGATAGGTCTCGGGGCCAGCAGGAAGAACATCGTCAATCAATCCTTCCAGGGAACCTTTGATCACCGTCAGCGGTGTGCGCAGTTCATGTGATATATCACCAATAAGCCGCTGGCGAACAACTTCATTATGATCCAGTATTTCTGCCATGCGGTTAAAGCTGATCGCTAATTGAGACAGCTCATCTGCCGTTGAAGGATCCCCCGGAACATGAACCCGTTCTTGATAATGGCCTTCGGCGATGTATTGGCTGGCAAGCATCATTTCCTTCACAGGACTGACCACTCGGTAACTGATCAACAGGCTGACGATCAATGCAACTAAAAAGGCCGCGGCGGCGGCACGAGATAACGCTTGATTAACTGCATTTCGAAAGCTCAAAAATAAATCTGTTTCCGGATTCAAATCCTGGTCGGACATCATTTCCCCCATTATTTGACCTCCCATCATGTTGTCTATATTCATCATATGCTGGTCAAAAGCCGTCGGTATAGCAAACTCAATCGAGGTTCCTAAGGTTAATATCCCGGCCAAGATAACGATTAGATAAGAGAAAAATATTTTCCAACCAATATGGCTTCGTATAATGTTCAACATCATCCACCTCCCTTGCCATCAAATCGATACCCAACACCTCGCACTGTAGCGATGTATCCCTCTCCAATCTTCATGCGAACGTGGCCGACATGAACATCCACAACTCTAAATTCGCCAAAATAGTCATGCCCCCAAACTTTATCCAGCAGCTGTTCCCGGCTGAGAACCATCCCCTGATGATCGGCTAGCACCTTGAGAATGTCGAACTCTGTTGTGGTCAGGTCAATCAGGTTTTCATCTTTCCATACCTGCCGGCCCCTGGTGTCAATTCGCAAACCCTGGAAAACCTTTTCGTGATCCTGACTCGGCCCTGCTTGCTGGTGCAGGCGCCGCAAGGCGGCTTTGATCCTGGCGATCAATTCCCTGGGGCTGAATGGTTTGACAAGGTAATCATCAGCTCCAACAGATAACCCAATGACTTTGTCAATTTCTTCCCCTTTGGCAGTCAACATAATTACATAAACATCAGACTCCCGCCGCAACCTTGTCAACAGCTCAATTCCATCCATGTTAGGCAGCATAATATCCAATACAATCACATCCGGACGATAGGTTCTCGCCATTTCCAGGCCTGCTTCGCCGTCAACTGCGGTTTTGTATTCAAGATCTTCCCGATCCAAATAGGCTGTCACCAGATCGAGGATACTCTGCTCATCATCGATGATGAGTATTTTTCCTTCAGGCATAACAATTCTCCAGTTTCATCCTTATATTTATCACTCTTAAACCCTGCCAACATTCAGGTAAACACGAATTACAGATTCGTTTTATAAGGTCAACAACAAATCCCTGAGTGCTGGTTAAATCCATGAACAGCAATACTGCCCTGGTGATTGTAAATTATTTTGAATGGGCACGATTCCAGCAGCAGGGGGCACCAGGCTCACCCTCCATCACGAGTTACGCAACCACCCCTTCTCAACCGCATCTTCAATATACGTGGTCATCCAATCAAATATTTCTGGCGCTTCAGTTTTAATAATCTGATTTATCTCAATAACCTGACTTTTTGAAATATTTTGATCCAGCCACGTTTTTCCTTCGGTGTGAATATTAATAATGAAGGGCAAAAACCTGTCAAGCACTTTTACACAGCGGCTTTCAACTGTTTGCTGGGCCTCGTATTCCTCCCACAGCTGTTTAATATCTTTGCTAAAAGGTACTTCATCAGTTACCAGACTATCAATATATTCTCTCTCCTGTTGTTGTTTAGAGTTTCTGGCGCTGGAATAAACTGAAATATCACCGGCTCCAATTTCGCATATGTCATGAACAAGCGCCATCCTGAGGGCCTTATTCAGGTCAAATTCTGCCTGAATTCTTTCAGCCATGATTAATAGAGCCAGTGCTAGATGCCAGGAATGCTCAGCCGAGTTCTCTTGTCTGGTCAGATCAATAAGGAAAGATTTGCGATAAACGGACTTAAGTTTTTCCAACTCCATCAGAAATCTAATTTCGGATTGCATAGCTCCTCCCATTATTTATAATAACAGGCTGACAGGAATTCATCCGTATGATATCTTGGAAAGTCGGATAAATATTTTCAGCTCTCCAAGATGCCTGGCTTCTTTGTTTTAGGAAAGTTGTTCTGGAAGTGAATTGGATTCTATCGGACCAACCCAACTCATTCAATATACTTAACAGACCATGCCTATAACATGGCATCCTTTCTGTACCCCGGAAAACCTGGGATAATCCTGGCGATGAGTTTTCCTGATCCTGTAACTTCTGAACTTGGGCGGCAGCTTGCCGCTGCCATTTATTCGCAATTTAATAGAATAAAAAAGTCTGCTGGAGGGGGTGTCAACCGTTTATCGGAGCAGAATGATCAAAACCCAGGTGATGAAATCAGGGAGAGACATAACCCCAGGGGTTGACCTTTCCATACTGGGCATGCCTAAGTTCAAAGTGAAGGTGAGCACCGCTTGAATTTCCCGTATTGCCTACACCCCCGATATAGGTGCCGATGATAGTGCTTTGACCGCAGGATACTGACACGTTGCTCATGTGGGCGTAAGCCGATTGCCAGCCATTTCCGTGGTCAATTACGATCATATTCCCATAACCATACTCACTCCATCCTGCGTAAACCACCACCCCGCTGTCAGAAGCAAATACTGCATTTCCTTCAGCCCCAGCGATATCTAATCCGGGATGGACATTTGGATTGTAATCGTAGCCGGAGATGTAGGCCGCAACAGTGGGCCATACAAAGGAGCCTGTACCAATCGCCCCTTCATATACAGAGCCGCACGATCCAGCTCCATAATAGGCGGCAACTGCCGGGTTTGTTCTGACGATCGCTGGCGGTCCCCAATCTTTCAGAGCCCGTTTCCCGCCAGGAACAATAATCCATTCACCCATTTCAAAGAGAGGACCGCTGATGTCCACATCATAGAGATCAATCCGATTACCAGGGTAATTGAGGATCGCTTCCGGTTCAACACCGAAATATTCGGCGATGCTGTTCAAATTATCATTCTCGCTCCACTGATAATATACTCCATCGATGGGCAGGATATTCAGCTCCTGTCCAGGCCGAAGAAATTGAGGGTTATCCTGAATAATCTCATAATTACCCCACAATACTGTCTCAGGTTTGAGATTGAACATATCAGCGATCATAAACAGATTGTCTCCAAGGTTGACCTCATACACAGAAACATCCACCTGCGGCCTTTCGGGGATTATTGTGTTAATCACAGTACGCCTGGTAATTCCTCCGGCACTTCTTTGTGATGCAAGTATTGAGAAAGAGGGTAAAGCCAAGATCTCAGTTTCTCCTTGCCCGGGAGTGCCTTCTGCCTGTTCAGGCAGAAGTCCTCCTATTGCAGAGTTTAGAGGAAATCGCAGGGCTATGTAACCTCCGGAAATCAATAATAAAACTATTGTCCCATAAATAAAAGTGGCCTTTTTAATTTTTCTTTCTCGCATAGAATGATCTCTTTAAAAATCTCGACAAGCTCATCAAGCGGTATGAGTATCTCCGGATTTACTTATCAAGCACCTTAGCATATCCAATTGGGGACGTTTCTGGTCGATTTACATTAATATAACAGTGTGCCAATCCGCCCTGCTTTATCAGTTTGAGCTTTCCATCAGATAACCGGCGTCCTTCCAGGTATTAAATCCGCCTTGCAAGTTCCACACATTGGTGTACCCCAGCTCTGTCAGGGTCTGGGCAGCACCGCTGCTCATGCTGCCGCTCCGGCAGTAAAGGATTATCTTTGCATCCTTGTCGGAAGGAAGCTGGGCAAGATTGGCTTCAATTTCATTATAAGGAACTGAAAGATCTGTGTTAATGATGTCCCCCGAAAAAGGGACGTGCACGTTTACCAGGATGAAATCTTTGTCTTCCATCATGGTTGAAAGCTCATCCACGGTTATATCGGTATAAACACTACTATCGTTTACAAATACTTCCTCTCCAACAACATCAGAGGATTGGATAGATAAGGCGGGCCCACTGCACGCGGCCAGCAGTGTCGCGCTTATTATGGCGCTAAAAAACAGAATACGTTTCATGAATTTTTCTCCTTCAGAAAATAAGCCGAAAATACATTTGAAAAATGCCCGATGTTAAATAACTGTATTGGTAGAGACCCTTGTACAGCCTTGCCGCAACTTTTTCCATGAGGTTACGGGCTTTCCCCGCAATTTCTATGACTTTTTCATTTGTCACCAACGGCTCAACAGCAAGCATAACTTCCGGATTAACAAGGCATACCAAAGACCCCGCATCTGTCTCTTCTACGGTGACATTACAGGGCAACAGCAAACCCGCAAGCGGTTCGTTTTGGAGGACTTGGTAAGCTAAGGGCGGATTGCAAGCACCAAGGATCGTATAGCGCCGAAACTCAGCTCCCAGTTTTTCCTTGAGGGTTGCTTTAACATCAATCTGTGTCAGAACGCCAAACCCTTCCTCTTTGAGCGCTGAAATCACCTTCTCCACCGCTTGATCAAAGGGTTCTGTAAGTGCCACTTGATAAGCTAACCTATCTAACATGTTTTCTCCTTCTGTTTTATATTGAATCCATAATTTCCTGATAAGCCCAGTGGAAATTTCCGTCTTTTATATTAATTTTCCATTCCTGAGGGTTTACCTGCTTGTTTGCATCCGGGGAAATCGATCCCTTCATGTAACTCCAATTCATTGTATCTATTCAAGGGCAGACGCAAAGCGTCATTAAGCGGATCGTATCGTAGGCAAAATAGCCTATACCGATCGAGGGCCTGAATTCAGATCCAGATTATTTCGAGCTGTGTCTTGGTATAAAATGCCCCTTCCAGAGAAACCTTTTCGGAATTAAGGGTACTTATTAATAAAAGGCAGACAGATAAACATTTCCAAGTTTTGTTTATCTGTCTGCAAATTTCTTTTTAGTTCAAATTCTAATTATCCTTCAACCATCTCAATGAAATCCCCATGCCAGGTGTGAGGGAAAACCTGGCCCGTGAAACCGTTGACGCTAACCATGCCGACAATTTCCCCGTCACGTTGCGTGTCTATGGTGTAGTAGCCATAAAACATGGTGATTTCATCCGACACTTCCACACCAGGATCAACCCGGTTCAGAAAATCCCGGGCGAGATCAAACGCCTCTCCAGGTGTAACCCGAAACTCAGCTTTGATATTATCAGATGAATAGTTTTCATTAAACATACCATCCATCATACTAAAACCACCTATACCGCTCATCATGCCAGATCCCATCATACCGGACCCCATCATGCCGTATTTAAGATTCCACATCATATTGGGTCCGAATTCAGGAAATGCGGTTCTGGTCCGGGGATCCACCAACAGCTCAAAAGCGCGGATACCAGTGCTTTCCTCGACAATGATCGCATAGGCGTTGTTGTCGAAGATCATGATCTCTTCGATCACCAGGTCTTCATTATTGAACCGGTCAAGGTAAGATTCAACAGCTTCGCGGGTATCCTCCACCGATAGGGATTCTCCACTGCTAAGCCCGTCGAAGCCTCCCATCATGAAATTACCCCCATCAAAACCATTCATCATGCCGTAACCGGCTGATCCCCCCATCATCCCACGGCCCATGCCAAAACCGAATCTCGAATCCTGATTGATATCACCCATCATATTCGAGTAAAAAGATCCGCCCCCAGACCAGGCCGTCCCGCGGCCAAACTGGTATCCTGTCCAGACCAGGGCAACAGAGCCAACCAGGATGATGATAACAATAAGTGAAACACGTACTACTTTATTCATAATCTATACCCTCCAAAAAACTATCTGATTTGCCACAAATTTGTGGTTGTTTTCTTGTTCCAGTATATCGATAGTATTTGAAGGCCGTTTAAAGCCAGATTAAAGATTTTGTAAAGAAAATTTTCCCGTTTCTTCAACGACAATGGAGTCATAATCCCACTGGGGAGGAACGCCCATTTTGAGATTGGTGATCAATCGGGAAAAAGCTAGAAATTTGTCGGGGATTTACAATTCAGTGAAATCTAGATACTTTTTGTTTTGCGTCAGTATTGCAGAAAGGCATTTTGGAAAATATACACCAACTGCGATTTTTTATGTAATACAGATTATGAATAGACCAAATAGTGAACAAAATAAACAAGAACTGAGCGAACCAGAAAAACCCTACAGATACCTCGCAGTGTAAGACCCCCACTTATCTAAGTCATAATAAGCAATAATGCCTATCCCCGAATCTTCTATCTTGTGTTACTCTGATAGTCAAGTCTTCTTAAAAGAAAGCTCCTATTTAGTTGAAATACTCAAGGTCCTCATGAACAGACAGCAGACCTGTACCTGTACCAGCTCTACCTCTCTGTGTTTGCCCACAGCAGAGGCAGTATGGGTATTCGAGTCTTGTCTGGTGTAACAACTTAGGTCATCTTTACTAGGTCTACGCCCATAATAGACCGCTCGATACCTACTCATTCGAGCGGTTTTATTCATTTAATGGTAAGAAATTTTAATCAGTAAGAAGGAGAATTGTGATGAGCAACTTACAATATAACCCTAATGATCTTCAAGTTTATGACAACATCCTGCAAACTATCGGCCGGACGCCATTAGTGCGCCTCAACAACATTGGAAAAGACCTTGCCTGCGCTTTATATGCCAAAGTGGAATTCTTTAATCCCGGGGGGTCAGTAAAAGACCGCATTGGTCTAAATATAATTGAGGAGGCTGAACGCAGTGGACGTCTGCAGCCCGGAGGAACAGTGGTTGAGGCCACATCTGGTAATACGGGGGTTGGATTAGCCATCGCCTGCGCAATCAAAGGGTATAGTTCCGTTTTTGTCATACCCGATAAGATGAGCCATGAAAAAATCCAGCTGCTTAGAGCTTACGGAGCTAAAGTTCTCGTCACGCCCACTTCAGTAGCACCTGAGGATCCCAAATCCTATTACAGCGTGGCTGATCGCATGGTGGCAGAAACACCCAACGCCATCCTGGCTAACCAGTATCACAACCTCGAAAACCCACGAAGTCACTACCGGACAACTGGTCCCGAAATATGGGAACAAACTCAGGGGAAGGTGACGGATGTGGTTTTAAGCATGGGCACGGGTGGAACTATTTCCGGCGTGGGTCGTTACTTAAAGGAACAAAATCCGGATATCCAGATAATCGGTGTCGATCCGGAGGGCTCCCTCCTGCAAGTTACGTGGCAAGCAGGTGAAGTTCCCATAGATGCGGATGTGTTCCCCTACAAAGTCGAAGGTATCGGTGAGGACTTTCTTCCAACTACGCTAGATCTCTCAGTTATAGATCGAGTGCTATCTGTAAATGATAAAGAATCCTTTTTGTGGACGAGAAAAATTGTTAAAGAAGAAGGTATTTTCTGCGGCGGATCTTCAGGATCAGCGGTAGCCGGTTCGGTGAAGTATGCCCGGAACCTTCCTGAGGATCGTCTGGTAGTGGTACTCTTGCCCGACTCTGGTTCTCGTTACCTGTCGAAAATCTTCAATGACAAATGGATGCGGGAAAACGGCTTTCTAGAAACAACCTGGAACGAAATATCTTTAGGAGAGGTATTGGCAGACAAAGCCATTCCTGGATTAATTACAGCATATCTGAATGACCCTATGACCGTTGTCATCAAGGAAATGAAAGAATACGACATTTCCCAGATGCCCATCCTAAATGAAGGAGGAAAGATCACCGGGATGGTTACAGAGGTGGATC
>VAPA010248244.1_pt1 | contig 15984 bp, 17 predicted proteins | sample 3395041 | NCBI WGS metagenome assembly VAPA01 (sample SAMN08290432, study PRJNA428436) | hydrothermal vent metagenome | isolation source: Deep-sea hydrothermal vent chimney | place: Indian Ocean: Southwest Indian Ridge | depth 1973 m m
AGGGAAATGGTAAATACTATTCCTGATCTGAATAAACTGAAGAAAATACTGGTGCTTTTCAATATAGAGTTTCTGGAATGTCTGGTACGGGAGAAGAAGATTGATCCGAAGATGATTGATTTCGGATATGATTCGGAGCTTGAAGGTCTGTTTGCACAGTCTGTTTATAAGGTTGTAACATTTTCTGTGGGTAAGAATCTCAATGAGCTTGTTGAAAATACGAAAGATAAAACAGAGTATGATGTGATTTTCAGTAATCCTCCTTATCAGGTTAAGGATGGCGGGCATGGACCTTCAGCAGGCCCTATCTATAATAAAATCATTGAATATGCTATTGATGCCCTACAGCCCCGCTATATTTCCATGATCACACCTTCACGCTGGATGGCGGGTGGCAAAGGACTTAATGATTTCAGAGCAAGAATGTTAAAGGATAAAAGACTGAGACTGATCCAGGACTTTCAAGGTACAAATGATGTATTTGAAAAAGTTGATATTACAGGTGGAGTCAACTATTTCCTCTGGGATAGAGATTATGAGGGTCTTTGTGGTTTTAATGGCATCGAACGAAATATTGGTGAATATGATGTTGTTGTTAGAGATAATATGGCACACCAGATTCTAAAGCAAGTTCTATCTAAAACTACCAATTTCTGTAATAAAAAGGTTCTACCAAGAAAACCTTTTGGTCTTGCTACAAACTTTAATAACTGGGTTCCTGAAGGAACTCCTGGTGCAGTGAAATGTTATTGTCCCATTAAACATGGATTTGAAAAATGGGTGGCTTCAGAGTCTTTTGAGGATAAACATGGTGTAGGGTATAAATGGAAGGTCTTTACTCCAAGAGCGGGTTGGGATGGTAACGCTTACAAAGGAGGAGAGCGTACTGTAATATCTCAAATTTTTGTTGGAGATAAAGGATCAATCTGTCTTGAAACTTATCTTGTTGCTGGTTCCTTTAACACTAAAAAGGAAACTGAAAACTATGCATCTTATATGCGCACAAAATTTTACCGTTTTATGCTCTCTCTTCGGGTCATCTCTCAAGATATTAACAAAGATAAATTCTCATGGGTACCAGATCTTCAGGATTATTCAAAGACATGGACAGATCAAGAACTCTACACACATTTTGGTCTGACTAAGAAAGAAGTGGATCATATTGAAAAGACTATTAAACCTTCAATTAAAAGGAAAAGATAAATGTCACTACTTGATAAATATGAAGCTACGTTACAAAAGAAAACTCTTCTTGAAATGTATGAGGACAAAATGAACCACACTTTACTTGATACAGTATCACCACCTGAATTAGTACTCAATGAAAAAGCTTTTAAAGAATTTACTGATAACCACCGACAGCATCAACTTGAAGCTATCCAATCAACAGAAGGAAATGACCGGAAACAGATTATTATTCCAACGGGCACTGGCAAAACCAGACTCCAGATACATTTACACGTTCAGGATATGATTGAAAAGACAAGAGAGAAAGAGACTGGTGTCTATGTTATAGGAGCACATCGATTATTGCTTTGTAAACAACTCATGGATGAACTCCAGGATTTATGCGTTCGTTGTGGCCTTAGCTTCAACACTCTCTATATAGGAAGTGCCCAGCATGATGATAAGCCTGTCTATGATAAATACTTCCATCAAGGTATTACTTCTGATACCTTCTCTTCTACTTACACTATCCAAACAGATGAAGTATTAAAATTCTATCAGAAGACTAAGACCGACAAGAGACATCTTATCATTGTTTCAACTTATCACAGTTTCCATAAAATGAAAAAGATTGAAGCAATCGATATTACTACCTACGATGAAAGCCACACACTCACATCGAAAGAGTTCAGAAATAATATTGATAAAGTCATTGGTAACATTAAACGAAACTATTTCTTTACCGCTACCCGAAAGGGCATGGATGACTTGGGCTTCTTTGGTGAAGTATGGGGCGTACCTCCTATTGAAATGATTAAAGCAGGTGAAATCGTTGAGCCTAAGATACACACCATGTCATTAAAAGACAGTAACACTGGAGATATTAAAATAGATGATGATAAAATGTTAATTCAAACAATTATAGAAGGGTTCAGTGAACATAAAAAGAAATTAATAGAAGCATCTGCTCACCCAGAGGATATCGGAGCCAAGTTGCTTGTTTCCTGTAAGGGTTCGGATGAATTGAATAGCATACAAGAGAGTGAAATGTTCCAGGCATGGTGCAAAGATAATAATATAAAAGTCTTCTCTTTCTCATCCAAATACGGTAGCTTTGAAAGTTTTTCAGAAAAAGAAAGAATGGAAGTTTATAATGATATGAAAGCACTTAAGGATACCGATGATTGTATCCTTCTTCACATAGACATTCTTGCAGAAGGCATTGATCTGCCCTCTGTCACTGCTGTGATGCCTCTCAGGCACCTGAACCTAGTTAAGTTATTGCAGACCTTTGGAAGGGCTCTGAGGCTCCTTAAAAGCGACAGGAATAAACTCTATGCAGGCGAAATGAAACCAGAAGAAAAGGAGAAGTTCACGAAACCTTACGCTTATCTGATGTTACCCCTACATTTTAACGGACTTAATGAGAAACATGGGGAAATGCAGCAAACAATTGAAGAGGTCGTGAATACTTATAAACTTCCTACGGAAGAGTTTCTCCCATTGGAAGAATTTATCTCCTATGTGTTTGATTATCTTGATCCGGTTACTGATAAAGATAAAATAGATGAGTTGATGAAAAAATACCCTCTTCTTCATGTTATCAGAAATATTATATGGAAAAATTTTTTAAAAGATTATGAAGGTCTCTCTAAACAAGAGAAGTATGATTATCTTATCAAACTTTTAAAGAAACATGGAGAAACCGATGCTTAAAGAGGGAACTTACGTAAACGGTAAAGCTGAAGGAAAACATGTATTCCGGTATAGTACTGGCCGGATAGAGAAAGAAGTAAATTATAAAAACGGAAAAGGTGACGGTACCATTACAACCTGGTATGAAAATGACCAGAAGAAAAGTGAAATTAATTACACTAATGGGAGAGCTGAAGGTAAACAAACTCTCTGGTATGACAATGGTCAAAAGAAAAAAGAATGCTGTTACAAAAGTGGGAGGGCTGAGGGGTTAATGATTAGCTGGTATAAAAAAGGCCAGAAAAAGAAAGAGTCCTATTATAAAAACGGGAAGGCTGACGGTTTAACTATTACATGGACTGCTGATGGTCAAAGGGACGAACAACATTATGAAAAGGGTATAAAAATGGAGGAAAATAAAAATGTCTACAAATAATATTATAATGATAATTCTAATTACTTTATCTTTAGTTTATCCACGAGAGAAAGATATTGTAGTAACAGAGGTAACCAATCAGATAGAAGAATTATTAATTAATAAAGAATGGGATAAAGTGCCATGTATTGTTGGCAATTTTATTTTAAATAATTCGGATAAGAAATTACCCCTATTGTCTCCTATTGGCAGGATGAATGGAGAGCCAGTTTCCACATTAAATGCTATCTTGGAATTTCTTAAAATTGCTGAAGAATGTGATAAAATTGATGCTATTATAAAAGATAGACCCCAAAATACAGCATTATTTGTGGAAGTGGAAATGCAAGTTCTATCCCATAAGAAGTTGTTATATGAAACATGGATTGGTACAGGGAAAGCATTTAAGAAAACTGAATTCTCTAAAAGAATTTATGAAAAGATTAATTTAATACTCTTAACCAGAAGAACTAAATATCAAGATTTAATAACACAAAAGAATTCAATAAAAAATATACCAGAATTTAAAGATAAGAAAAAACAACCCGAAAAAAAGAAAGAACAATCGGAATTAAAAGAAGCAGTTATTTATGCTTTAAGTCAGAATGAATATAAAAAATTAAAACTAGAACAGGATATTAATGAAACGATTAAGGATAAAAATACATGTAAATCAAGAATAATAAAAGAGTTGAAGTACTCTGAGCAGTATAAACTGCCTCTGAATAAAAAAGAGCTAATTAAATTAAAACAATCTTTGATAAATCTGGAAATTATCTTAGAAGAAAAGCTATTAAAATATAAATCGAAAATAAACCTGGATTTTGATACTTCTACTAACATTGATTATGAAAAGGAATTAAAGGATCTCAAAAGAAAATTAGTTAAAGAATATTTAACTTCTTTTAAAAAAGAAGAATCTGAAACTAAATCAAAAAAGATTGAAGAAAACACAGAAGAAGACATAGGATGGTAATATTATCCAGAGATAAAAAAATGTTATTGTTTCATGTTATAAAGAATAAAGGAGAAACTGATGCTTAAAACTGCCGGACATGTAAAAAAATACTATAAATCCTGTTGTATTCTCTATGAGGATTTCAAAAATAGACAGGGTGACAACGCCACTCTGAAAGAGTACATGAAATTCATAAAGAATACGGCTTCGGTAATACAGGATGATGATGAGCGCCAGGTATTTAAAGGTGACCAGTTGGAAATTCTTGCCGAAATATTCTTTAAAGCTTTTTCTAACAGCCCTCAAATTGGCCTATCAAATTATGAGCCGGTTCCCCTTGAAAAGGATTATGGGGTGGATGGCTTCGGTATTAATGCGGCGGGTAAGAAATGTGCTGTACAAATTAAACACAGGAGTAATCCGAAAGATCTGGTTTCCTATTCAGAAATGGCCCGAACATACACCTCTGCACTTATTCAATTGGATATACCTCTTGAAGGTAATGATTGCCTGTATGTTTTTACAACCGCCTTCGGAGTAACTATTCCCTGTAAGACTGTTTTCGGAAAGAAACTCCGAGTCATAAACAGAGATATTATTTCCAATGAAATAAATAACAATGTCAATTTCTGGGAACTGGCATATAAAGAAATTAAAGAAACTCTTCTGGCTGGAAATCAACATGGGATAGAGGACAGTACAACATTTTAAGAAGGAGGAGCTATGAATTTTACACTTTTTGTATATTTAATAATAGCAATAATTGTGGTTAATGACCTGTATATGACGTACCTATTTTTCTCAATAAAAAGAAATATAAAGAAAATTGAGAAGAAACCACCACTATGTAATTTGGTTCTAAAACGCCTGCCGCCAGACTACCTGCCACTGAGGAATGAAATGGAAAGTGTAACCGGTACAGATGAATATGATTGCCTTCCAAGGAAAATTATTGAGCCCAAAAAGATTGAAAAAGGAATGGGTACGGGTTCGGAAAGCATTGGATAGGAGGATAATAAAATTATGAAACGTGAAATTGAAAGCATGCTTGTTATATCTACAAAGCATATTCCTCAGAGTGATTCGGAGATGCTGACCAAGGAGGGTTTCATAACTGACTACCCCATAAAAATGAACAAAGGAAAGCTATTCCGTGATCCTATATTAATTGTCATACTTTATGAAGAGGGCTATATTATTTATGTTGCGCCTCCACCATTTCCTTGGGAAGCGTGTGATAAGTTTGATGAACATTACTCAGAGACTCTTAAGAAATTAATGAGACTGGCTCTCGAAAATGAATGTAAATATTTAAAACTGGATAGGGATGGATATGAATACGAAGACCTTGAAACCTTCAACTGGTAAAAAATGTAATGTACGATGGGAAGAACCTCTCATTTATCAAGACAAGCATCTGTTCTTTGAGAATAAGAAACAGTTCGAGAGGTTCAAGAATCATTACAGTGAAGTCCTACAATTTATCTCCCGCGCAACCAGGTTCCATAAAAATGGAACTGTTACCATGGTCATTTAAGGAGAACCATGAAACTCAGAACATGGGTAAGAAAATACAAAGAAGACGGTAATGTTGTTGACGCGCAGAGACTCTTGAAATGGTTTGAAAAGAGGTCTTGGCTACAGTGAGGTAGCTAAGAGAATACGTAAGCAGATAAAATCCGGCGTTAGATTTATTGACGTTCGGGTCTATGATAACGTAACCTACAATAACTTTTAAAGGAGAATGCACATGATTAAAAGTACAAGGTTGGCCTTTCAGAATGATACGAGCGATAAGTTCTATAACATTGCTATCAACGGTGATGGCGTGGTTGGTGCTGATGGTAAATACACTGTGGACTTTCATTATGGCCGTACAGGTACGGATGGACAGACCGGAACCAAAACAAAGGAACCGGTTTCTCTTACCGATGCCGAAAAGATTTATGACAAAACTGTCGCATCAAAAGTAAAGAAAGGTTATCAGGAGGTTTAATATGGCTAGTATGTTAGAGAAGATATCCCTATTCTTTACACAAGGTTCCAGTGATAAATATTACAATATCGCTATCATGGAAGATGAAGCTGGGAACTGTACTGTACCTTTCACCTATGGTCGGCGTGGGACTTCGGGTCAGTCCGGTGACAAAGTCAACGGTCCCGTGTCCTATGACGTAGCAAAGAAAGCCTATGACAAAGTAGTGAAGCAAAAGAAAGCTAAAGGTTATCAAGCTGGTACTGGCGGTGGTGGTATGTCAACAGCAAAACCTACACTCAGCACCTTGGGTGAAAAGAGTGATATCATTCTTGTTCATTCAGGGATCACAACTGAGAAGGTTGACTCCGGTATCCTTCCGCAGCTCCTTTGTCCCATCGAGGACGATGAAGTTGAGATGTTCCTGAAAGATGCACGTTATGGTGCACAGGAAAAGAAAGACGGCAGACGGAAGTTCATGCAGCGGAATGCTGACGGCACTAACGCATCCATCAATCGGAAGGGGCAGATAGTTGGTTATCCCGCTATCTTTGATTCTGCATGTGAAGCACTCATAAAGAATGGCTTCCACCATTTCGCTAAAAAGGCCTTTCTCATAGACGGTGAAGAAGTTGGTGAAACACTTCATGTATTCGATATCCTTCAATTCGGTTCTAACAATTTAAGAAGTATATCTTACCAGAGGCGATACGATACACTTTATAATATCATGGAAGAGTCAGATTTTACAGGTGCCTTTAAGCTAGTTCCTCTGGCTGAAACTGAAGCGGAGAAGAGAGCCCTGTATGAAAAGCTGAAAAAGGAAGGCAAGGAAGGGATAATCTTCAAACTTCGAGATGCTCCGTATACAGAAGGCCGTCCTTCAGAGGAACATGTTACCTATGCTCAGATGTGTCCACAGGTAAAGAACAAGTTCTACGCTACTGCAAGTTGTATTGTTATAAAGAAGAATGTCAAAAGAAGTATCCGGTTGGGTCTTTATGAAGATGGGGAATTAATTGATATTGGAAACTGCACCATTCAACCTAACAAGGAGATACCTTCGGGAATCGTGGAAATAAGATACCTTTACGCAAATAAGGGTGGCAGTTTATATCAGCCTACTTATCTAATGCCACGAGATGATATCGAAAAAGAAGCCTGTACTATGAATCAACTGAAATACAAAGCAGAGGAGTAACACATGGAATATGAAAACAAAATTGGTCCCATGATCTGTTTATCTGTAAAAAGAGTGATTGATTGTAAACAAGAACACAGTATGCGCTATTATCAGATACAGTTTTCGGGAGCTAAAATGGCTGCCACTCAATTACACGCTTTCAAAGTGGTGAGAGATGGAGAAGAACTGTACTTACCAACACACATGCTTAAACCAGATGATCATGTATGGATTGATAAAAGTGCTTTCATGGCCGATGGGTCGTTCACTTATGAAAAAAGCACCACAAATAAAAAGGAGTGCCTGCCTGAAGATACTAAAGTATATACTCGCATAGAAACCATTGTTACAACAGAAGAAATTATTCATTTCCAAGTGGGTGCAGTGAGTATTCAAGCAAGTTGTAGTCACTTCTTTGATATCATGAGAGGTACAAATAAGATATCTGTATCTGCTTCCGAACTCATAGCAGGGGATATGTTCAAAGCTGATATATCTCTCCTGTCTCCCGGAAACTATATCTTAGGGTCAGATGGAGAAATGCATAAAATATCAGAACCAGGTAAAGAGTTCTTCATCAAGGGCATCGGTAGAGTATCTAAATAATGGGTAGACACTGGTCACCGAAGTACAAGTGCATATATGTAAATTCTGCAAATGGCACGGTAAGCGCACAGCAAGAATAATGTCAAACCCGTGCCCCCGCTGTGGGAGCATCGTTATCCGCACTAAAGAATAATCCTACACTTAGCACAGGAATGGATTGTCGATGATAAAGGTAACTTCATCGAAGTCCATAATGAATGTACAGATACTGTGGCTCAACCTGACCCAGGTAACATCTTTGGGAATGTAAAAAGTGCCATGCTGAAGCTATTGTAACAAATGATTAGTATGGTCTTTTTCTTATAATAGTAGTATAATACTATTAAACCCTCAGAAAGGACAGAGGATATGAAAACCAAAAATCTTATCCCGTTTCTTTTCATCATCGTTTTATTCTTCACCAATGTTTTCTCAGCTCAAATCATAGGACAAGTAACAGGCCCCAACCTGGCTGGTAATACTTCTGAATCATTTACTATTAACTATGATGGCTGGTACACAAACGATCAGTACTTCTCAAGTTCTGCACCAACCAATTTACAAACTAATGACCGTGGCTGGTACTCAACAGATATTAACCCACCCGGATCTTACGGTGCCCGGAACATTACTTTTACTCCATACCGGCCCGGGTTCAGATTTGAACCTGTCTCTCGAAACTATGACTTCTTAACTGACATAACCGGTTATGTAAACTTCCTTACTGTAGATACCGTGGAGACCGCAGTGGAACATATAGCCCCTACCGGTTCATGGGAAGTTAATGTAAAGGACACAATAAAATTCAGGCTTGATGATAACTCTGACTGGGTAGCTGAGTATCGATTCTTCTATTCCATCGACAATGGAAGTAACTATACTCCTATCTGTACGATTCATACTTCAACATCAGGAGAGATTGCTAACGGAGCATCGAATCCGTCCAGTACAAAGAAGAGAGCCTTCACTCCTACAGTTGTAAGCGATGAATACATTCTTAAGATGGAAGCTGTCGATGCTGACGATAATGTTGGTATAGGTTACTCTCCTGTATTCAGCGTGATAGATACCACAGACCCATCAATAACAATTACTTCCCCTAATGGTTCTGAAATATGGTACATAGATTCTTCCCGTAACATTACCTGGACAGCCACAGATAACTGTAGTGTCGCATCGAGAACTATAGTTTTCTCTACCGATAACGGTTCCAACTGGACAGTACTTGACAGCTCCGCGGGGAACACCGGGACATGGTCATGGGTGATTCCGAACATATCATCAACTCAGTGCCGGGTCCGAGTGAGAGTTTATGACCAGTCTGGTCATAGCAACGCAGATACATCTGATGCTTCCTTCGAAATAAAAGAGACACCTGATGTCACCAATCCTGTTGTATCTGTTACAGCTCCTACCGCAGGAGAGAGTGTCAAGAGCACCACCAATTACAATGTTACCTGGACTGCTACTGATAACAAGAGTGTTGAGAGTATCAGTATCTATCTGAGTACCGACAACGGGTCTAATTACACTAAGTTGGATAGCCTGACTTCCAACCCCGGCACACGGTCATGGGCTGTACCACTCCTTGACTATCCTTCTTCTATCCTGAAAGTATATGCTTACGATGCTGCGGGAAATATAGGTGAAGGTTCTTCTGGTGTCTTTAGCATAGAGAAGGTAATCTACATTGATTCAATACCGCCTGTGGTTTCTGTCTTGTTACCTACTAACGGGCAGGTTTTCACAAGTGGCCTCTCAATCAAAACAAAAGTAGATGCTTCTGATGATGTTGATCTTGCATGGATATCTTATTACCTGAGTACGGACGGTGGAAGTAATTATACTTTCAAAGATAGTGTAGCATGCCCGGTAAATAACCCGGCAACAATAGCCAGAAATTTCTCAACATCATTCTCTCTTGCTTCTGATCAGTGTAAGTTCAAATTTATCATCTACGATTCAGAAGGAAATTTCAGTATCGAATATTCTGATCTCTTCAGTGTGATTGATGTTCGTGCTCCCTATGTTACTTTTGAGTTCTCACCCTTTCCGGATACTCTTTACTCAGGTGCTGATCAATCCATTGCTTGGATTGCTTCTGATGAGGTAGGGATAAGTTATACACTACTTTTCCTGAGTACTGATAACGGCGTAACCTTTACCAAATTAGATAGTGTCTCACCTGATACTATGTCTTATCTCTGGGCGGTACCACAAATTGGTACTCCCAATTGTTTCATCAGTGCACATACATATGATGCTGCAGGAAATGTAGGGAAAGATACTACCTCAGTATTCACTATCGAATACATCGATATCATTTCTCCTACTGTTACTATCGATCCTGTACAGGATGTGATACAGACTGATACCGAGTATGAAATAACCTGGACATCCTCAGACAATGTAGGTATCAGTCACGTCCTGATCTTTCTAAGTACTGACAGTGGAACTACATACAATAAGTTAGACAGAGTCTCACCTGTTGATTCATATCTCTGGACCACGCCCGGTACAAATTCTCCCGGGTGTAGCTTTAAGTTACAGGTATTTGATGCTGCCGGCAATTCAAATGAGTCCGAATCTAATTTATTTGATGTACTATTACCTGTAAGCATCAAGCATATCTCAATACCGAAGAAGTTTGGTGTAAGGATAACAGCACAGTCTATCGTTATTGGAATGGAAAAGACTGCAAAGGTATCAATGGGTATCTATACACTTAATGGCAGACTACTCTTCAGTAAGAATGAAATACTGTGCGCAGGATACCACAGGTTTCCCAGGATATCTGCACACGGTATTTATCTTCTACGGATCAAACGTCCGGACAAGAGTCTGATTAGAAAATTCTATTAAAGTATAGCCAGCATTTCCTGACTACCGCGGTGATCGCATACCGAGCACGAATCCCTTCTCTTTTAAACAGATGATCACCGTGTTTCAAGTTCCTGTAAATGATTCCTCTGATGCATGCCTGGGAACCAACAGTCTGTGCGCCTACCGCTGCATAGATTTCTGGCAGGGATGAGAATCCCTGCTGACCACTCAGGAAAGAGATTAATTTCTCAGTCCACGTCCTTCTTCTTCGCCCCATGGGAGCCTCCTTTGATTTAGATTAATAGGATATAACTCATGGGACGATTGCACGCAAGTACTGCGAAATGTTGGAGTTACGTTGACAAACTTTGTAAAATAGAGTATCTCTTACTCTGTGTGTAGTACTCTTTGTGGCGTTTGGGTTTACGCAATTTGTTAAGGTATGAAAAACAATTTAAAAAAACATTTTCCATTTTGCATATTACTGCCTTTATACAGGAAAGAGACAAGATTGCTAATGAGTGAACTTAATGAATTAGCCAAAAAGATGCCTAACCATATTATACATCAAAAGTGTTTGTGGAACGGTAATCTTCGCATTGAAATAGACCACATTGATAACGATTTGAATAAACCGTTGGACTATTTGACCGCTTTTAAGAAGATGTACAAAAAAGTCCGCAATTCTATCGATAACGGAACACTACGGAACGCTGACTAATTAAGCAGTTCTTCCAGCTCTTTCTTGGTTGTCTCATAGTCCTGGTGGTGGATTCCCTCACCACCACCAGCTTTAAATGAACTGATGTTCTCAAGGGTATCATCAATCAAGATGCTGTCCATTTCAGCGTATTCATATTTATACTCATCAATAAACACTGAGACACCGGGTAGATTATTTTCTACCCATACTCGTTTCCCGCCTGGAGCAAACCGAAACTTCCCGGGTGAGGTAAGCAGCACCGGCTGGTATTCCTTAACCAGATCCCACAGTTTCTTACCATCCTCCAACCATTCCATCTCAGCCCAGAAATCAGGTCCAGCCTTTTCGATGGCATCGTACATGATCTGCTTTTGTTCCTGCGTGGCCTCTTTGTCAAGGCCGGCAGCAGGGGCGGCACCCAATTTCTTTACGGCCCCATCCCAGTCACAAATAACCCCATCCATATCTAAATACAATTTAAATTCTTTCATGGAACCGGCTATATCTCTTAATACTTGAGCTATTGAATACTTTCTAATGCCCATCTGAAACCTCCATATTCAGGCTGTCTTTTTTCTTTTATTATATTACTTATAGTTGAATTATTTAAATTTAATTCTCTCTTTATCTGCAATTGTGATTCCCATGATTTTATAAAAACACCGGACAAACTGTATTGATTAATACCTTTAGCAGCCCGGGGCTTTAATCTTTGATTATTCCTAGCACAGGAATAAATATTTCTATAAGTTGAAAAGCCTAAAGAATAAGCAGCAGCTCTTGCCGAAGGCCACTTCTTTATGATGTCCCCTTTAAAATTTATTTGATAAATAGGTATAGCTGTTGCTTTTCCACCTGCATTATCTTCCCTAAGATGTTGTTTCCATTCTTCTGTATGCGGAGTAGGTGTACGTATTTTTGCAGCATCTGACATCATTCTTAGAGCTTTAGGGGCATGCTTCTTTCCATACATCGGATTTCCTTTACCTTTTACACGGAGCCCTATCTTTCTTTTCTCTTCTTCACTGAAGACCCTCCCCGAAGCACCCTCTCCACCATCAGTCATATTGGTTAAAGAACCCGTATTTTTATCCCTTCTACCGTAGAATTTTATTAATTCTATCTCTTTATTAAAGACTGTGGTTTCATCTTCAGTCTTTATAATAATCTTAACCTCTGGTTGAGAACCTTCTCTGACTATCTTCTTGATTCTATTTAATTTATGATAGTTCTGGTCACGGAAATTCTTAATGCCCAGTGCTTTTTTTAAATGATCCTCATAACGGACACAGCCAGGTCTCTCTTTTCCCTTACCTACATAAAAGGGTTCCGTCTTTATCGGGTCCCATAATTCATATACATAAAATACCTGCATACTAATAACAGATATATCAACAGATAATTACAATAAATTGAAATAAATAAATAATTCTATAAAAAATCTTGTACAATACTATATAGAAACCGTTATATGAAAAAAGAAAGATATTATACGATCAAACATAATCCTGTTGTTGAAACTGTCACTGACACTCTAGTAATTGTTAATAAAGATACTGTCTTTAGTTTCGATACTCTGGTTATCAATAACTCAGATACAATTTTCAGTTTTGACACACTATTTTATAAAGACACTTATTGACACCATTTTCAGCTTTGATACTATGACGATTAAAGATACCGTTTATAGCCTTGATTCCATTTTCGTGTTCGATACGGGAGATGATATGCTTGTATTTCTAATAGGAATGCCTGAAATCCACAGTATCCTGAAAGATATCTCAAAGATACCAGGTATCACCGTGGAAAATAACTTCCAGCAGGTTTTAGGCATGGTTAAATCAAATGAACTGAAAAGACTATGTATCTATATGGATGCGTGGAACTGCGATGAGAATTATAACGGTCTCCGCGGGCAGCCCTGTGCAGAAAAGATACATGCAATTGCACCGGAGATTCCCGTACTCATTTGGGATGGCCGGGAATATATCTCTGATGAAGATATCGCACCGGTCTTTAAAGTCACCGGAGAATTAAAGCCCATCATAAATGATAACGAACTCTACCTTTCCTTCGATCATTATAAAAGTTCTATGGTTATTGAAATTACCAGGCAGTTCTTTAAGGGGACATTAACTATTAAAGATGTACAGCATCGAGAATGCCTTAATATAACCAGAAAGGATTTCTAATGGAAACAATACGAATACAAAAATTAGTCTCTCTATCAAATATGGCCCCTTATACGAATGAGGAATTAAAACTCCTCTATGATTTAATTAAGGGCAAGATTGATAATACCTACCCTTTCGATAACAACCTCTTTGATGTATCAGAGTCTCTTAAAGACGAGATAAAAGGAGAGGGGACACTTATAGACTGGAATTCAGATTCCGAAGACAGCCCTTCTTTTAAGAAAATTACCTTCCTGCAATTCTTACTGATCTATTTCAGGAAAATATTTCTATTTCTAATATGTGTACCTATAAAGAGAGTTCCTCTGTATGTAGGTCATAAGCAGTTAAATGACTTTGCTCATTGGAGATTAGCGATTAATAAATGAGCTAGTTTCCTTAAGAGAGTTGCATAGAGACGCTGAGTATGGAGTTTCATCTGGGAGGATGGAACTCCTTTTGTCCTTGTTTCAAGCATAAATTTCTCAGAATACTTATCTTTTATATCTTTTCTTTTCTGAATATCTGCCAGATCACTTAAAAATTGATTCCTCTTTACGGTATCAATTTCCATGGGAGTTATCTTTCCCATGGCAACTTGTATTGGTTTGAGCACAAGAAATTGAAACATCTTCTTTCTTTCCGGATTCTTAAATGCTATGATAATTTCTTTTATATTGTCATGTATACTTTTTAATTCATCCTTATCTACCTTCTTTTTCATGATCTTACTAATAGGAGCTTTTAAAGTATCAGGTGTTTCATTATCAAAAAGACCATATGGCTTTGTTAAATCATTCCTGAGTATCTTTAAAGCGGTAGGTGAAAGATTTTCAAATGCTTTCACGACCTCTCTCGCAGGAATTGCTTCAAACTTCTTTAACGTCTTTATTAATTCAACCTTTCCATCTGTACCTTCAAGGAAATCCTTCTTTAACTGATCGCCCTCTTTGGTATCGATACGGGTTGTGTCATATCTATTAAGAAGGGGTTCAATCTTTTCTAAGAATCTCTCAGTATTCCTTGAAGACTTGGCCCACGTATCTGCCACATTGTCCTTGAACGTAGCAATATGAATAATCATCGCCAACCGGTACAGATGTTCTGAAAGCATCCTTTTCATACCGTCACACTTAAAATTAAGAGATTATTAAAAAATTTGATATAAATTTTACAGGAACCTCGTACAATATATACAGGAGAACATAAAATGACAAAAGTTACTGATTTGAAAAGAAAATTAAACTTTATGAAGGAACTTAATAAAGCACCTGTTACAGTTAAAGAGCAGGAAGCAGTTGAATTTCGATTTCCTTCTATGGATCTTTTACACGACTATAATGAAGGGGCCACAAAAGTACGGATAGAGCCTACCAATCTCGAAAATAAAATTGCAGAATTTGGTTTCGATACCGCTGTAGAGAAAATCCGTACCGGTCCCATAATTACCCGGTATGAATTAAGGCTGGCGAGAGGTGTCCGTCTCAGCCAGATACGGAATGTATCTGATGATCTGGCTCTAGCCTTAATGAGTAGCACCATCAGAATACAGGCACCGATCCCTGGCACTAATCTGGTAGGTATTGAGATTGCCAACGAGAAACAGAGTATCATCGGTCTGAAGAAAGTACTTGTTGATGGCCTAAAACGGGATTATGAAAAAGGTCTTCCTGTTGCTCTTGGAACCGATACGATGGGTGACCCCAAAATAATCGATCTGACCAATATGCCTCATCTGTTGATAGCAGGGCAGACCGGTTCTGGTAAGAGCGTGTGTATTAATAGTATTATATTATCCTTATTATATTTACGCACACCGGAAGAGTGTCAGATGATTCTCGTTGACCCTAAACGGGTTGAGATGACTTCTTACGAAAGGATGCCTCACCTGAGATGTCCTGTGGTTACTGAGCCTGAAGATGCTCTGGGTGTCTTCTCCTCTCTGATAGAAGAGATGGAGAACAGATACAAACTGTTATCTGATTGCAAAGTACGGAACATCGAGAGCTTCAATAAACAAAACGACTCTCTGAACTCATATAATGTGAAAACGAAAGGAAAGATGCCCTACATAGTCTGTATAGTTGATGAGATGGCTGATCTGATGATGACTTCCGGTAAAGAACTTGAAACAATGATCGTTCGGCTGGCACAGCTTGCCCGAGCAGTAGGTATTCATCTGGTACTGGCTACCCAGAAACCGGTTGTGAAAGTGATCACCGGTTTGATTAAGTCCAATATGCCTACACGGATATCTTTCCAGGTTGCTTCCAAGATGGATTCAAGAGTTATCCTGGATCACAATG
>VAPA010012059.1_pt1 | contig 15910 bp, 12 predicted proteins | sample 3395041 | NCBI WGS metagenome assembly VAPA01 (sample SAMN08290432, study PRJNA428436) | hydrothermal vent metagenome | isolation source: Deep-sea hydrothermal vent chimney | place: Indian Ocean: Southwest Indian Ridge | depth 1973 m m
GGCGGAGACCAGACAAGAAACCCTGACGCAGCAGGGTCTGGATGACATCCTGGGTCTCTCCCAGACTATCATGTTGGGTACGAGAACTGAGACAGGAGTGGAAACCTGGAACTCACAACCTGGGGAAGGGGAAGCGCTAGATTTGGGGCTCATTGAAGTGATTGGTGGGGGACGCTCCACTGTGGGACAGCTTAGGGCGATACGTCAGACATTCTCAGGAGTCCCCAAGACCAGACATGTGTCAGGAACTCTGCCAGTAGAGTCGTTCTACAAGCGTGTGGTCGACTCACTCCAGAGACATCTTGAGGCGGTGACCAGGCCAACTCCTGTCACTGTGAACCTAGAGATGATGGACGATGAGTGCAAGGTCACGTTCCTTGATGATGAAGAGGAGGAGATCCAGATAGTCACACTCGAATACACCGCAGACCTCATCTCTCGCCTGAGATGGCCCATGGTCAAAGGTGGACCGATGCTCACTGACTCTGGAGAGTATGTGAACTGGAGTGTGTTTGAAGACATCCAGTTTGGAAACCTAGACTTCCTGAGACCGTACGTCACCTTCAAGGCTGCAAGGTCCACTCCAGAGGAGCTCCCTGAGAGAATAGCACAGTTCTTTGACGAGGCTGAGACCCTACCTGTTGGCATCGAGCATGATAGGTCTGTCTGTCCTCTCGCCCTGGGTGAAGGTGTCAATCATGGAGAATGCTGGAGGATCACTCTACCTCAAGCCTGCCCCAAACGGGTCAGACGACAGCTCGGAAGAGCCATGACCGGAGAAGAGGTCAACGGTCTCTTGGCACCTGGGCGAGTGTATGCCGGGCTACTGTATTTGTTTGACTTTTCAGTGCCCACAGTGTCTGAGAAGGACGAGAGTGTCGTCTTTCATGAAGAACGGTATATCCGAATGTTCCTCCGTGGAAAGGGAATGATTCTCAAACGCCTGCCGCCTGGAACCTATCTGAGTGTCGGGAAACAGAAATGGATGGTCGATATCTCTTGGGAGGACGCATATCTCAAGTGGAAGGCACAATCTACCGTCTCAGGTCTCTTCTTCAAAGGTTCCCACCACACAATTGAACTCATCCATGGTCATGGTGCAGAGAAGGAATGTGAGAGAATCATGAACATCATCACATCAGACATTTCGCAAGGACATATTGTGAACGACACACAGGTCAAAGAGGTGGTGTTGTTAGACCTCAAGGGTCTTGGTTACTCAGAGTCCAGTCCCAAATGTGAGCTTCGAGTCATCGAGTCGACCGATTCCAGCTTCAGTTATGGTGTCTATCCCATAGAGGGACCTCTCAGTGGACCATTAGCCGAGTTCACCATCAATGCTACAGGTGACGCTGTTTCGAGTGTTGACGGAATCGTGATAAGTCTTTCAGAGGGTAATCTGAGTCACTTTACTATCAGGAGCCAGGAATCGTTCATGAAAAAGCTCAGCTCCTGGGTGAGTGATAACGTACCTGTCATGGGGGACGAGTTTGAGGAGCCAGAAGAGTGGGAAGTCACTCTCTATGTCGATCCAGAGACACATGGAATCCACTGGAAAGCTGAGCAAGAGGACAGTGGGACTCACCAGACCGGTCCCCTGTATGATTACAGGAAGGTCCTACTGGATGATGATATCGAGGAGGTAGAAAAGATATTGAGAGAGATCTTTGAGGGGGATGTGGTCTCAGAGCTCGTGTACATCTCGAATCTCGATGAGGTGTTGGAAGAACAGGTGCCCGAGGTGATTCGGGAGCTGCGCCAGTGTGAGAAGCAAGACTGAGACCTTCTGAGAGCTGCTCCACGAAGTCCATGGACCCGTCCTGAGAATGAAGTGATGAGTGCCATCATTTCACTGACCAGTTCCTCCTGAGGGGACCGGGTCACATCAGCCATGAGGACTGTGAGCTCAACTCCATAGTCCTGAAAGAGTCGTTCGAGAAGGTCGTTTCCGAATCTTGCCAATCTGTCCCGATGGGTGACGAGTAGTCTTTCAACGACTCCTCTCCGAGCCAGGCTGAGCAGTCTGTTAAGCCCTCTTCGTCTCATGTTCAGTCCAGACCCAATGTCTGTGAACACCAAAGGGCTGGTCCCATAGTGATGTCTATAGAAACCAGTGAGTGGCTTGAGTTGTCTGTTGAGATCACCATCAGTCTTCTGACGATGTCCAGACACTCTGGCATAGACAGCACACCTCTTTCGGGTGGGATGTTAGAGAGCCTCTCGGTGGAGAGTTCCCAAGAGTCTGTTCACCTCAGTCAGAGCTATTCGTCTGTGTCCTCCACAGGTCCTGTGACAGTGGATGAGACCCCTATAGTCCCAGCGTTTGATGGTCTTGGTACAGACCCCAAGTCTACGAGCAGCCTGCGAAACAGAAAACATGGACCATTCATCAAACATCTATCTAATAAGTGTCCAAGTTTTTCCAGATTTCATGCAGCTGTCTTTAACACTCATGGAATCGGAGTTTCAAATCTGGATTATGTCATGCGAATTCAACCTGAGCAATGGGTTGCTGCAGGAGTTCCAATTGCTCAAGCAGAATCAGCGATGGCAGCGAGAATGAAAGAAGTTCATCTTCTAACTAAAGCGAGAAATCATACTCAAACCACTGATGCAGCAAAACTGCTCGATATTCCATTCATGTGTTCACATACTCCTGCGGACTCTATTGGATATCAATTTCTCACAAAATATTTGAAAGACAAAGATCCACAGACCTTGGGAAACCTTGTTGATGGATTGTTAGAAATTCCTGAGTACCAGGAGGCTGAGAAGGTTGGAGCAGGTCCTGAAATCATTGTCGGCACTTCAAGTGGGAGTGTCGGATAGAAATTCGTTTTCTTCACTGGAGGAACCTCTGCTGGACCCAAATCAATTCCTAAGTTGGCTCGTGCGGGAGTGAGTACGATAGTCACAATGCATATGCCCGAGAACCTCAAGAAAGCATGCGAGGAAGAGGGGCTCTACGTTGTAATTGCTGGTCACGACAGCTCGGACTCTATAGGAATGAATTTGATCCTCGATGAACTTGAGAAAGAAGGAATCAAATCATATGCTTGCTCAGGTTTCACACGACACAAAAGAAGCTAGTTGAACAACACAAATACTCCGGGGTTTAACCCGGAGTTTTCTCATACTTGATAGCTCACAAGATTCATATGCACCACATTGACAGTTGCTCACCCGTTGACAATGTGGGAAGAACTGACAATCGCTTTCAATATCATCGGTGGGCTCGCTCTCTTTATGTATGGTGTGACTCTTCTTCGAGAAACACTCGGTAAGATCTCAGGCAAGAGGGTCGTGCGTATCCTAGAGAAAGTGAGTAATAATCCGGTAAAAGGAATGGGTGCAGGAGCTGCTGTAACGGTCATGACTCAGAGCTCAAGTATCACTGTTCTGACATTGATTGGGTTTGTCAATGCAGGCATGATGACTTTCAGACAATCTGTTAATGTCATGCTGGGATCTGAAATTGGGACTACTATTACTGCACAGCTCGTATCTTTTGAGGTAGGTGTGATTTTCTGGCCTCTTGTTGCTACTGGCTTTTTTATGAAGATGTTTTCAAAGAACGAGAAGATTGAACTAGTTGGTACAGTGATTTTCAGCCTTGGACTTCTCTTCCTAGCAATGGATTTCATGAAACAAGGAGCTGCACCACTCACAACTGAGTATCCGTTCTTTAGAACTCTCATCAATGATTATGGAGCAATCCCTCTCATCGGGATTCTCATTGGGGCACTAATAGCAGGAGTGACGCAGAGTAGTTCTGCAACAACAAGTCTAGTCATAGCGATGGGCGCAGCTGGGGCAATCGATCTAGGACCAGCCATCGCACTTGTAATGGGTGCCAACATAGGAACTTGTTTCCTTGAATTATTTGCTGGACTAGGAGCTACAACACCCGCCAAACGAACTGCCATTGCGCAGACAATCATAAATATTGTAGGAGTTGCCATCTTCCTACCATTCTTGGTACCCTTTACAGAGTTAGTAGTATTGACTGATGGTAGTCTTCCACGCCAGATTGCAAATGCTCATACCATCTTCAATGTTATTGTGAGCATGATTTTCATTCCTCTTGTTGGTCTTCTTGTGAGATTTTGTGAGCGGCTAATACCTGACAAGGAAGGTGAAGTGATTGGTAAACACTTCTTCGATGATGAAATGCTCCACATGCCTCAGGCTGCACTCATGGAATCAGAGCGTGAAACATTGAGGACAGGAGAGAAAACAGTTGAGATGATCATATTGAGCAAGAGCGCACTTCTTTCAAGAAACATTGATGATGCAAGAAAGGTCATCAAGATGGAAGATGAAGTAGATGAGGCTTGTAGGAGTACGGAGGAGTTTATCGACAAAATACGAGAAGAAGAACTGAACAAAGAGCATGCTATATGGAGAATCAAACTGCTTGCAATTCTTACTGACATTGAACGTGTCGGAGACCTCGCATCCAACATCGCAGAGTTCGCAACTGACAAATTAAAGAGTGAAATCTTCTTCTCAGATGATGCAGTCAAAGAACTGGATGAGATGTTCGATCTCGTTGAGAAAACTTACTCAACTGCAATCAAATCCCTCAAGACAAAGAACAAAGACTTAGCCCGAGTGGCTGAGCAGCTTGAAGATGACGTTGATGATCTCGAGCGCAAACTGAAAGAAGCCCATGTGGAACGTATGCGGAGTGGGAAATGCGATCCTCAAGCTGATGCTGTATTCGTAGAAACACTGAGAAATCTCGAGAGAATCAGTGATCATGCGGACAATATTGCATATGATGTCATCATGGAAACATGATTAAGTACATCCATAGCAGGTTAGTCCAGTGTTTGGATAGAATGCAAACCATGCAAACCACATTACATCAAAGCTGTCTATTGAATAGAGCTGACCATGAAGTGATGAACCGTAACGACTCCAAGCCCCACCTGTTTCGTGGTCGAAAATTCCACCATTCTCATAATAGAAAGTATAACTGGTGCCATTCAAGTTTCTTGAGAAAACTCTGACATCATCAAGTACTTCATCATAGAATACAGCTACTTTCTCAGACCCAACTTCCAAGTTCAATACTTTGAATTCACGCAGGTATTGCTTTTCAACAGCGTGCTGAGCGCTATAGACATCAATTCCAATCACCACTTGTTTGTCATGAAGCCTATCATCTACATGCATCACGGGAAAATACGGTCCACCTTGGTGGTAGTATGAGGTGTTGACATTGTAGGAACCATAGGGGTCATAATCGTAGTTCCGTGTGAATCCTGTATTTGTAGAAAGCACTAGGGAATCGGGGAATGCAGCTTTCCACAATGCCCATTCCGTGAAGGTTACGTGGAGACGCTCTAATCGTACTCCTTTCTCTTCGCCGGATATTGCTTGTGAGAATATCTGAGGCCAGAAACTTGAAGATACACGATCATACATCACTAAATTCGAATTCAAGAGTTCTCCGGATGTTCCAAAAGTCGTATTGCTCGATGCTACTTCTCCTCGGTATGCAATACTTGATCCAGTCAATGGACAATAAGTAATTGACACATGTTCGCCTCCAATCACATCATTAACGATCTCATGCCATACCAGAATCTTCTGAGGAAAAGCAAGAATCTCACCATTGTGAATTAATCCGAACACAATATCATTGTCCGCCAAGAATGTGTCCGCCTTTGCTACATCAACGTACACAGGATCTTCTATTGCAGGTATTCCATCAACAGGAACACCCCCAGATTGCCTGTTTGCAGATAATTCATCCAGCAGGGTTTCATTAATTGGATAGGTTAACACTTTCGTGACTGGATTGTTTGGTATCTGTTCCTGCCGCGGGTTGTTCATTAGTGTATATCCGCCTCCTATTCCTAGGACAATAACGATTAGCAAAATTCCGGATAGCCAAATTCGCCGTTTCATTAGTTACAAACCGTAACCATTATCATCCTTCTTGTTAAAAACTATAAGATACAGGAATAGTGCCACAATGACAGAGTTAATAGTTATTGTGCGATAATTATTAATGATGTGGATGTAATGGACCAACGCTCAAAGATCAATGATTTCAAAAACTGGATGAAAAGAATTGCCGAAGTTCTTAATGAGAGAACTTATCGTTGGTTGACAATTCTAATTGCACTTGGATACTTGGGGCTCTATTCATTCATCACTCAGTTAATCGTGCTTGGCCCGGAAGACTTTGGTTTTGGTGTAATGATTCTTGACAACTGGGTAAACCTAATCTTTCGTTCCCGTGCACCCTTCAACTGGGAACCTATAGGATTCATTGCGCTAGGGAATGTGAGAATATTTCTTGCAATTCCGAATTTGATCTTTGGTCTGATTGTCGGGCTCCTGGTTGGAGCAAACATCTCCGTGTCAACCTATACCTATCGAGCCCGAACAGTCTGCAACCTAACACCATCTAGTAGTTTATTCTCAGCAATTCCAGCATTACTGACAGGGGTTGCATGTTGTGGACCTACGTTCCTTCTCTCCCTTGGGATCGCCTCTGCATCTTTGACCATTGCGTTCCTGACAATCCTACCTTTCCTTTTTCCATTAGCGATATTCGGTCTTGTAGCAAGCTTGACATGGAGTGGATGGAAACTTTCTCAACCAGGAGAATGTGCAACTGTGTCTCAGGTCTCATCATGAAGGTCGCTTGCTTTTTCATGTTCATGTCCGGGTATACCAGCGCTTGTCATCCTTTTCGGAGAGAGTATCTCATCTAGCTGTTCAGCTTCAAGGAAACCTTCCTCAAGTACAATTTCACGGATTGAACGTCCAGTTTCTATTGCGATCTTAGCAATTCGAGAGGCGGCTTTGTATCCAATGACTGGATTCAGTGCTGTTACCAAACCGACACTTCTATGCACAATATCGAGACCCACTTTGTTTGGTTGAATTCCGCGTATGCATTTCTCAGTGAAAATGGGTATTGAATTTCTTAAAATCTTAAGAGCTTGAAAGAAGTTGTATGCTATCACAGGTTCGAAAGCATTGAGTTCAAGCTGCCCAGATTGTGCCGCCAAAGATATGGTTAGGTCTTGACCAATGACCTGAAATGCGACTTGCGTGACCATTTCCGGAATCACAGGATTGACTTTACCAGGCATGATGGAAGACCCAGGTTGAACCGGTGGAAGAGTAATCTCATGAAAGCCACCTATTGGACCTGAGGATAGCAGGATGAGGTCCCCACATATTTTGGAGAGATTTATGGCAAGAACCCTCAATAGACCAGAGGCGTGAACAAACTCGTCTGCATTCTGAGTTTCATCGATCAGGTTTTCTGCTGTAGTAAGTGCCTCAATACCTGTAATATCTCGCAAGTGCTTCTCTGCTAGCTTGATGTATTGTGGGTCTGCATTCAGTGAAGTTCCAATTGCTGTTGCGCCGATATTGTGAGTGGCCAGAATATCAATTGCCTTTGCGATACGTTTCAAATCCCGTTTGAGAGCTGCAGACCAGGCACCAAACTCCTGCCCTAACGTTATTGGAACAGCGTCTTGCATCTCTGTACGACCTAACTTCAAGGTATCCTTGAATTCCTCAGCTTTCTCATCTAACGCTTTGGTCAGGAACTCTAGATTTACTGATAGTCCACGAAGACCATAGATTGTAGCAATTTTGATTGCAGTGGGGTAAACGTCATTCGTAGACTGGCTCATGTTCACATGGTCGAGAGCTGATACCGGACTCTGAGTATTGATGGGGTGACCAAGAATTTCATTAGCCCTTGATGCAATAATTTCATTCGCACACATATTCGTTGAAGTACCAGCTCCACCTTGTAACATATCAACATCGAACTGATCCTCCAAGGCTCCACTTCCAATTTCATCGCAAGCTTGTATTATTGCCTTGGCAAACTCCGAGCTCAGATGACCTAGCTCCTTATTCGCGAGAGCACATGCCTTCTTGACCATTGCAAGAGACTGTATCAATGTTGAATAGTTGTTGAGACGGACAAGTGAAACGCCAAAATTCTCCTGAGCACGAAGAGTCTGAATTCCCCAGTAGGCTTGGACCGGGATCTGTCTAGTTCCTAAGAGATCACTCTCTTCTCTATATTTGGTTCCCTCTGAATTCATAAGCCACACCTAACGTGCGCAGCTTAACGTTAAGCGTTGATTAAGTACGCGGTATGTCAAAATCCAGCAGCATGTCCGTCCTTTCGATGGTCAGAACCTGCAATCCAAGTATCCTCACTAAATCTGAGAATTGCTTGACCTCCACCAAAGTACTTTACAGAATCATTGTGTTCAACCTGGTGTCCGCGTTTTCGGAGCTCGTCCTCAACCATCAGAGGAATACCCATCTCTAGACCAACAGTATTCGTCTTATGGTCGTGGTTGAATCGCGGATAGTCCATTGCTTCCTGAGGTGACATCTCATAGTCAATCAAATTACTGACAAACTGAGCATGTGCTTGAGCTTGATGAGCGCCACCCATTATCCCGAACATACCCATCAGTTTCTTATTTTTGTAGAGTGCCCCTGGGATAATAGTATGGAATGGTAACTTCTTTGGTGCATAGCAATTGGGATGATCAGGATCAAAAGAAAAAAGATGTCCTCTGTTCTGTAATTTGATTCCTGTTCCTGGTGCGACTAAGCCACTCCCGATTCCTTTGTACAAGCTATTGATGAAAGAAACTGCGCCTCCCTCGCCATCTGCTGTGGCAAGATAGACTGTGTCATTCCCCAATGAAAGACCCGATGAATAGTCATTCCTTGCTGATAGAGAATCTATAGTCTTTGCTCTCTCCCCTGCATAATCTTTAGAGAGAAGCTTTTCTAGAGGTGCCTTGTAGAAACTAGGATCAGCGCAGTGTTGATGCAAATCTGCGTAGGCAAGTTTCTTCGCCTCAATCATCAGGTGGAAGCGGTCTTCACTAAGGGCATCAAATGCTGAGAAATCGAATGTTTCCATGATTTTCAACATAGATAATGCTGCGAAACCTTGTCCATTGGGAGGGTGCTCGAAAACGTCAACACCCCGATATGAAATTGACACAGCTTCTGTTTCCTCTGTCCTATGGGATTCCAAATCGTCCAGTGTGAGGAATCCTCCATGATCTTGAACAGTATTGACTATTGACTCAGCAATATTACCGGTGTAGAAAACTTCTGACCCGTCCTCACCCACTTTCTCGAAAACATCGCCAAGATCCTTGTTCTTCATGGTTTGTCCTACTTCCGGAGCTTTCCCGTTGATAGTGTAGACCCTTCGAGCCTCCTCATTTTGAAAGACTCGTAGCACATTAGTCCAACTTTGCCCAATCATAGGGGAAACTGGAAATCCGTTACGAGCATAGTGTATTGCAGGTTCTAGGACTTCCTTCAATTCTAAAGCACCATGTTTCTCAATGACAGTACTCCAAAGATGAAGTGCTCCGGGAACTGTTACGGGGGGGCCCCCACGAACAGGCATCTCGGTCAAACCTTTGTCAAGAAGGTCTTGAAGAGTTACCAATGAACCAGACCGACCTGAGCCGTTGTAGCTCAGAGGTTTTGATTGTCCAGGTAGATGAATCAGAGTAAATGCATCTCCCCCGCATCCAGTGCTGAATGGTTCGACTATGTCAAGAACTGCAACTGTAGCTACTGCTGCATCAACTGCATTTCCTCCCTTTCGGAGGACATCTAATCCTGCTTGCGTCGCAAGTGGTTGTGAGGAGGCAACCATTCCACCCTTTGCAATTACGTCAGATCGTCCTGTCCGTGTACGCCATTTCATTTTTCTGATTACTCCTAGTTTATTCTTCAAATCCAATTCCAGAACTTTCGAAATACGATAAAGCTGCAATCCCTTCTGGTTTGATTGTGGAAATCCTCATCTGTTTAGTCACTCAGAAGAAATCATTACTCAGTCTTTTATAAAATGAGGTCTTGATTCAAAAAAATAATGTAGAGCAAAGATTAAACAGCAGGATGTTTAGGAAGTACTTGTTATGTCAGAGAATCGCGACGACCAGAAACTGGATGCTGAAGAAGGCATCATCGTAGATACTTCGCTTGATGTTCTCAGGAAGGGAGCAAAGAAAGTTTTGTATGAAATCAATGAAAGTATTATCGATATGGATGGAGAAGTTCGTCCTGATGGGAGTGATATTCAATCTGGCGATACTGTTCTGTTTGTAGAAAATATCCCGAATTGTCCAGCTCGAATTGTTGCTGTTAAAATAATTAGGGATTTCTGGTATGTCAATTCAACCTCTGAAACTCCTAAGGGCGGTTACCCATCTGGACAGGATGCAATGAAAGCTGCAGGGATGGATGAGCAGAATCTGCGCCTCCTTGAGAATTTTCTAATTGAGACCGAAGGCAGGGATCATGTGAGAGACGTCGAGGATTGGAAACCTGATTTGAGAAGCGAGGCTGCAAATGTTCTTGGTCTTGTTAACAGTGCAGCAAAGAAATGGCATCATTAGATAGTCAGTCAATCTTATTAGACCATTGAAATCTGGACTCCATGGAAGTCATTAATATGGAGCGAGCACGTCAAACCTTAAGATGGAGTCAATGGCCAGATATTGCTAAGACGGGCTTCTTCGTTTTGCTGATAATTGGTGGTACTTTTGGAGCTTTTGGCCTATTCACGATTGGAATGGGAACATCTACACCATTGGTTGTTGTAACTAGCGGCTCCATGTCTCCAAACCTTGAGCGTGGACACCTATTAGTTCTTCAAAGGCAATCTCCAGAAAATATAGAGGTCGATGACATTATCGTATTCCAAGCTTCATGGCATACTGAAGCTCCAGTCGTCCATAGGGTGATTGAAAGAGAATATGTAGACGGGGAGTATCGATACACCACTAAAGGGGATAACAATCAGTTACCAGATCATCCCTACACAGTTTACGAAGATATTGTAGGAGTTGTTGTATCTGCAATTCCTTACATCGGATACATCACGCTGATTCTGCAAGAGCCAGGAGTTCTACCTCTTATCATCTTAGCGCTCATAGTGATAATCATCCTTCCAGATGTCTTGTCGAAAAAGGATTCGGGAAATGACAAAAGAGAAGACGTAGAAACTGAAGAAAGCACTGAGGAACTCAATACCTAAAAGATAGGTTTTCCATCTCTATAGCCATGACCCTTCGAAGAGTTAGAAGATATTCAAGCGCTTCTGTCATTTTGATTCTAATTGCAATCTTAACGGTACCTACAATTGTGAATAACGCGGCAGCTTCTACTATCAATATCATTGACTATGATCTGGAGGGTATCGATGCAGACACTTCTCAATACTACGTTCTATGGGTACGTGGTGAAGCTACCGTACCATTAGAGGTCAATGCATCGGTCCTTGAATTTGTAGGTTCTACTGGATGGCCACAGATTTCTATCGAAGTCTTCGAGTATGAGGACTATTCCTACAGTAGCGGTGTTCTCGCAAGCTGTGGAACTAGTGACAATTACACATGTCGACTGAATTTTGAAGCGCTAGGTCAGGACAAGTATGTAATTGCTGTGCAGAACCTTGACCCTATTGATGATGCAGTGTATAACATCACGTTTTCTTCACCAGATACCATCGATTTTCAATACACATCAATGTTTGATATTGATGATATTATTGACCCGCAATCAAACACGATTTCAATCACATATTTTCATAATACCAATCCATACCTCTTCCGTTTAGAGAGCAGTGGGGAATCACGTGTTGTAGCGGAATACATTTCCTATAGCACCTTTAGCACCTCTGATGAACTTTACTTCATGATCTACAACAAAGGTAATACTACTGACCTCTTCGTAGGAATTCTTGGTCTACCATATATTGAACCATACCCATCACTGACAGCGTTTATCATTGATTTCGAAGATAATGGAGAAGACGACAAAGAGGTCTTGTATCTTTGGACCATCTCTAATTATTCATCCAGCGGTGTTTTCACCTGTGAAAGTGGACATCGGTATAACTTTTGGATCGACATTGGTGATTGGGAACCGGATCTCTACATCGTGTTTGACACATTTGGAAATGAAGAATTGAATTTTGAAACGGACCTTTTTGCAGAAAACCCAGAAGCTGTGGTGTCGTTGAGATTATCGTTCGTAGATCCATGGCTGGAATACCAAAACCTTCAGAGAGATATTTTCAACTACAATCTGGGTATTGGAGGGCTTGTAGCTGGAGGGAGCGGGGTGTTTCTGTTCGCAATCTGGTATTATCGAAGAAGGTATCACTAGTCGAATAGAGTATCAATTAGACCAGTTATCGATTCTGCGTGTTCGTGAGGTAGAGTGCCATTAGCAGTTTTACGGACAAAATCTGTTGCGGTTTCTTCATCAAGTCTAAGAGTTAACATCTTACTACCTATCTGTTTGGATAACGCCTGAAACTTTGCACCCTTGGTTGCCACAGGAATTGCAATGACAGTTGCCTTAACTGCATCAACGTCTAGGACCTTCTTGAGACGTTTGGCTGAATAGAATGCAGCTACTCCGCCACTTCGGTCCCAATCTTTCACATTTGGTAGATCTATACCGATGTAATGAGTAACACTTTCTTTGTTCAATTCAACAATGGCTGCTTGTTGTTTTTGTGTTCCCGCTCCGGAAACCTGTAGTTCAACCTCGATGTCAAGAGGTTTGGCTGCAAGTGTCATTGCTTCCACTATTGAATTCAGAACCACAGTTGCTGTCAACTTGATAACATAATCTTCCTGTCGAGTCACTTCAACCTCTTTCTTGTCGAACAAGACCTCATCAAGTCGAGAAATCAGATATCGAATCGCTTCTCGAGGATTGCCTTTACTCTCTTTGAATGCTGTGTTAATGTCTTTTGTAGTGTAAGGAAACAATTGGTCAGGTGGAGGTTCGATGTTCTGTTGCTGCCAGTACTTATTCATGGTTTCAGACACAAAGTTAGCAACATCTTCTCTTGAGAATGGCATGAGATGCACAGGCGACTCCATTCTAGATTTCATGGGCCCATCCGCTATGGCGTATATGCGATCCCAAATCTCAGTCAAGCATGAGGCAATGATTACAACGTTCTTCGTTTCGTTATAGAGACGTTTCAAGATTTCAAGAAAGTGTCGTTCAGCCTCCTCTCCGTATGCATTGTACGGACCCTCCATCTCGTCAATAAAAAGAACGATAGGTTTCTCCGAACCTTCAGCTAAAATCTTGAGCATAGCCATTGTTACATCGTCTTCTTCGAGGATTGTCCTGACTCCTAACCTTTCGAGTTCTACCTCACTGAGGGCATCACCAAGTAACCACCTTCTTGCTAGGTCTCGCGTTGCAGGATCGAGTCTGTACCGCAGCAATGCTTTCATTGCATCAGAAGATATCCCGGGATAATCTACTAGAAGTCGTTCCATCGCGTAAGTGTAGTCATAGACCTCGTGCGTCACACCCTTAAGGCCACCAAATTTCGAGATCAGCATATCCACTGTTTCTTCAAACAAATCATCTCCTGCTTCATCAACAATGCACGCATGTAGATGAAGTGGTACCCGTACCGGAGAAGGTGGTGAAGGGACATAAACAGCGAGAAAGTTCCCAGCTGCAAAAAGGTCTTCTTGCGCCTTTATCACCCAGTAGAGGTGAGTCTTCCCCATTCCAGCTGAACCAAGGATTGGTTGAAGTCTTGGTGTATGATCCTTCATTGTGAATCGAGCAACACGAAAGATAGCTCGGTCAGCATCTTGGTGAGGGCCGGGAATATCAACATCATCCGGCATGTCACCTCTTGAAACGTATCTCCTCAAGGGAGGGTCTTCTCTGAGAATGTCTAGATACATCTGATAATCAAAATCGGCTGATGTGTTATTGGGGGGAGTAATAGCGAATACCTCCTCACGCATATTGTAAATCGAGATGAAATGATTTGAATGTACCGAGTCAATAGCTATATGATAAAAGATTATCAAGGACCATGCTCGAAGATTTTCTTCGGAAAGGATCGTGCTGAATGATTGGAACCAGCTTCTTCGGACAATGGCAGAAGTACTGTAAATGTATCGAAGATTGCATGGCTCTCTTTGTTATCCACATTGAATAGATTGAGTAGATCATTCAACACTATTGTCCTACCTCTCTTTGTCCTGAGCATAGGTTCAGACGAGGCGTTTTATGGACTGATAGTTGCAATGGCTGGATATGTTCAAGCGGTGGTTCTTTTCCCAGCAGGATCTTTTAGTGACAAAAAAGGACGGGGTCCAGCAATACTCTTTGGTGGAGTTTTCTCTGGAATAGTTGTCTTGCTTCTTCCTTTCGCCGTTGATCCTATGGTAGTGTTAATCTTATATGCCGCTACTGGCATTGGTGCTGGCTTTCGAATGTCATCAGTCCAAGCATTGATTGCTGACGCAACCAAGCGTGGTCACGAACGTACTCAATCGTATGGATATACAATGGCAATTGCCACGATGGCAGCAATCGTTGGTCCATTCCTTGGTGGATTCATTCTGGATGAAACTGCCCTTCCAGGAATTGATCCGGTTATGGTCCGATACATGATTCTATTTTTCATTATGGGCGGCCTTAGAATCTCATCAGGAATTGTGGGATTCGCTACTGAAAGATGGTTGAAGAAACAGGGAATGCTGAATAATAGTGATATCGCTGACACTCCACTCGAAAGAACTCAAGATGCAAAGAATGATGCAAAGACGGCAACTCTTTTTGGTGTTAGTCGGGTCATTATGGGCTTTAGTTCAGGGATGGTTGTGCCATATATGATTCTCTGGATTATTGATGCATTCAATCCTAGTGAAGTCGTTCTTGGTAGTCTTCCTGCGATTGCGAATTTGACTCTAGCCTCTGGAACTCTCTTTGTCGGTCTAATGAGTGAGAGAACAGGGAAACTGAAAATGATTACAGGTTTGTATATACTAGCTCCGATTCTTACTTTGGGTATAGTATTCTCTCCCCGACCTGAAGGTTTTGTTTTGATGGCTGTGTTCTATGTCACACGTCAAGCTGTTTCCAACATGGCTCAGCCAGCGAATAATTCACTCTTTATGGGTGAAATAAGCCAAGAGAGGCGAGGAAGGTCATACGCTCTAACCAGAGTGATGTGGACATTCCCAAGACAGACTGGAACGCTAGTCACATCAATCATGCTAAGCTTCGGCATGTTCACCAGCATGACTGCCTTTGGGGTATTGGTCTTTCCAATTGCAATGACACTCTACCCAGTCAGTGTAATTCCAATGTATTTTGCAGTGAAGAGAAATCGTGAATTGATGAGTGCTGAAACTACTGAGGGTCTTTGAATACATGGGAGTATTTGTCAAGGAATTCAGCTCTTAGAATATCCAATATCAGAAGCCCTTTGTGTTTTCCATCCATGTACTCAGTTTCACGTAAAATGCCAACAGGTTTGAAACCAATCTTCTTGTAGATGTGGATAGACCTTTCGTTGTCCTCCATAGTATCAAGGTAAATACTGTTTAATCCTAGAATCTGAAATCCAATCCAGAGCATAATCACCATCGCATCTGTTCCAAACCGTTGATTGTTTCATGGACAAACTTGAACATCAAGCAGTCCGCCCACCAAAGGCAGTGGGCTTCTTTTGAATCTTTAGGATGTTTCTGGCCGCGTTCACATCTGCATGGAAGTGTGATTCACACGTGGGGCAGTAGAAGAACTCTCCACCTCTCTCTTCTTCCCTCGAATCATGCTCTTTGACACGAAGACCCCGTTCTCCACAGGCACTACACTTCTGGCTCGTCATGGCAGGATTCACCGTCCAGACCCCACCGTACTTGTGACCTAATGCCTGTCGACGATACCTGACTCCTTTAATGATTTTCCCCCAGAGGTTTGTAGACAGGTTCCAGCTGTGAGTCCTGAACCCGCCTGAAGGCTGGAAGAATCTCAGGTCCTCAAAGTAGATGGTCTTGACCCCACGATGTTCACAGAACCACAC
>VAPA010570367.1_pt1 | contig 15900 bp, 11 predicted proteins | sample 3395041 | NCBI WGS metagenome assembly VAPA01 (sample SAMN08290432, study PRJNA428436) | hydrothermal vent metagenome | isolation source: Deep-sea hydrothermal vent chimney | place: Indian Ocean: Southwest Indian Ridge | depth 1973 m m
GATAGCTTACAGTCATCAAGTCGGCCAAACAGGGAAGACGGTATGCCCCAGACTCTATATAGCATGCGGAATCTCAGGTGCTGTCCAGCATCTTGTCGGAATGCAGTCATCAGATATTATAATCGCCATAAACAGGAATCCCGAAGCTCCCATATTTGCTGTCGCGACGTACGGGCTTGTCGGCGACCTCTTTGAGATCTTGCCTCTGCTGATAAAGAAGATTAAAGAGGCAAAGGGCCAGGCGAATTAGCCGTGCCAGAGGCGGGTAAACTCATGGCTGATAGCTAATTAACTAAATAATGAAAAATGTCCGCCTTTACAGACCTCGGCGAGACGGGCAAAATTAACAATTATCAATATAAATTGAACTGCTTGAACAGCCTGCCCCGTGGTTCAAGTTCTTCTTGTGCTGTTCTACGGCATAGAACTTTACGGGGGTTTGAACATTTATGCCTTGCTCGTCACTGTTTTTGAGATATACTCGCACCGTGATCCCGTAGGGATTTTACGGGCTGGCTGAGGCGGGAGATCAGCAGATAACTTTTGCGACAAGTCCTGTACAGTCACAGGATGCGTTCTTTGATTCCTCTTTTGTACACGTTTTTAAATCAAGGGTCTGGTTTGCGCCGCTTCCGCAGCTGCAGGTACATGTAACCGTATTGTTGACGACTTGTCCATTGCGGTCCAGGATATAGTGCAGGATTACTTCTCCTCCCTTATCATCCTTCTTCAATTCAGCAACAAACTTGACGCCGCCTCTTAATTTAACTTCGAACATACACATAACTCCCGAATGTCAGCAAATTAAGTGATTAGATACCGGTATCAGATGATACATTGATACAAGGGATATAAAATTATATTACAATTGACGCTAATAATCTACGCTCGATATTGTTAATATTGTACCTGTATAGTGTTATTTTCTAAGTTTTGAGGTGTTTTTTGTGATTTATGCAGAAACAATTTATATGTTTCCGGTAGATATCAAATATCTCTGATGATCGGGTGCTGCTATTTACCGTCGCCTGCATTCGGCTTGTTGGATGACTAATCGTCTTTATCGGATTTTTAATTCATATGTTTTATAGATTGCCGTATTTTATTATTTCTGCTGAAAAAGATATAATATCTGAACGATTAACAAATGATCCCCTTAGAAATTGCGAATTTCCGGACAAGGGGACTGGCCCCGTAAGGTCATAGCGTACCTGGGCAACGGGGCAGGCGGGAGGCATGATGAAAATAGCTTTTGTATTTCCGGGGCAGGGTTCCCAGTTTGTCGGAATGGGGAAGGACCTGTATGACAATTTCGAAGAAGTAAGAGAAATCTATAATCAAGCGTCTAAATCACTTGGCTATGATGTCGCTGAAATGAGCTTTAGCGGGCCTAAGGATGAATTAAACAAGACAGTCAGAACTCAGCCGTGCCTGTTGACTGCAAGCTATGCGGTTTATAAAGTGCTGACTTCAAAAGGCGTAAAGCCTTTCTGTGTTGCCGGCCACAGCCTGGGAGAATTCACAGCTGTGACTGCGGCAGGGGTCATAAGTTTCAGTGAAGCTTTAAAACTTACTGAGAAAAGAGGGCAGTTCATGCAGAAGGCCGTGCCCGAAGGTAAGGGTCATATGGCCGCGATATTGGGCCTTGAAAAAGAAGAGATGATTCAGATCTGTGAATCAGTGAAATCAGGATATGTCGCGCCTGCCAATTACAACTGTCCGGGTCAGATAGTTATTTCCGGTGAAACAAAGGCAGTTGAGGAAGCAATTGCACTTGCCCAGGAGGCCGGTGCAAAAAGGGCTATTCCCCTTGCAGTATCTGTGCCGTCGCACTGCGGCCTTATGACCGATGCCTCGAACAGGCTTTTTAAACTTCTTGAAAATATCAATTTCCAGGCACCTGAAATCCCTGTTGTTAACAATGCTGATGCCGCATTCCTGGATAACGCGGATGACATTAAAAAGTCCCTGATCAAACAGCTTAACAACCCTCTTTTGTGGGAAGACACTATACTTAACATTGCGGCAAAGGGTGTTGATACTGTTATTGAAGCCGGCCCCAGAAAAGTCCTTACAGGCCTTATTAAAAGGATAGACAGCGGTTTAAAGACATATAATGTTGAAGATACAGAAAGTCTTGAGGATACACTCGAGGCCCTGACTTAAAGAAGACTGTTTCGCTTCTTTTAGTACTGAGCCCGCACATAGCAGGAAATAATGAATAACAGCATTAAACCGACTGTCAAGAACATGATGAATGCTGCCTTACGCGGAACAAGGGTCTTGTTTTGAAGAAGGAAGTCTCTGTTTCTCAGTTTGCCCGGTGAGATAGCGTCTCTGATATCGTGAAATGACAGACTGCCTGTCTGGCATGAAATCACGCACCTGCCGCACCCTATGCAGTCCGCAACATTGACCTTGCCATATTTTTTACCTGTCTCCATTACGGGAATTCCCATGTCGCAGACTTTATTGCATATCTTGCAGTCTTTACACGTAGCACTGTCATGGTTAATTCCGTAAAATCCAGCTTTGTTCAGAAGCCCGAATGTCGCGCCGAACGGACAGAAAAAACGGCAGTAATTTCGATTACCCAGAACCGGCGAAACAAACAGTGCACCATAATAGATAATGCCAATAAGTCCGGCAAACAGGCCGTAATACATGGAAGATGATTTGTTTATCGGAAAGAACGTTAATACCAGAAAGATCATATACAGCACAAAGAATATCCACTTTGTGTAGCGGAATTTCCAGGCAGTTTCGCCCCTGACAGTATCAGAGCGGAATGGAAAAGCCACGATCTCCCTGAGACCTGCGCACGGACAGCACCAGCCGCAAATGAACCTTCTGCCGAATAAAAACACGGCAATCAGAACCAGAAAAAAGGTCAGCGTCCCTGCCACATGTATACTTGGGAATACAGGGTTTCCGGGGACATGCGTTACAAGAGGCTCCGGGATCCTGAAATTGGGTATGATCGTCCAGATGATAAGGATCATAAGAGCAAGAATGGTAAGTCTTCTCTTAACATAAGGGTCTTTCTCATATCTGATCCGCCAGAATGCAAAACCTATGATAATGAAATATTCAGTGTATCTGCTGATGAGAATACCGTATTTGAACTGCGGAAACTGCACCTCAACCAGCCAGCCTGCAGTGGCAACAGTAAATGCGATAAAAACGATAAGTTTAATTTTAAGGGAGAATTTGCCTGGGCCGGTGGTTTTTTTCTGTGTTGCCTCGTCGTTCATGATAAAGTTCAGGAAACCCTGATCTTATCACGCCAGGACAGTGCCTTATTCAGGATCTCTTTTTCGTCGCCGGTAGTCAGTGAGCCATGGTCAACAACTATCCTGCCGTTAACCATAACTGTTTCAATATCAGAGGCCCTCAAGGCATAAGCAATATGAGAATAAATATCATATATAGGAGTTAAGTGAGGCTTGTTAAGACCGGCTACTACAATATCAGCCAGTTTACCTTTTTTTATAGAGCCGGTCCTGCTTCCGATTCCAAGTATATCGGCGCCGTTTTTCGTCGCCATTAAAAGGGCTGTTCTGCTGTCTACAACAGTGGGGTCTCCGGCTACTGCTTTATGAACTTTCGCGGCGGTTGACATTTCATCCAGTATGCTGAGATCGTTGTTGCTTGCGGCTCCGTCAGTACCGAGTCCAACTTTTACGCCTGCCTTTAACATGCTCGGAACAGGAGCGAAACCGGATGCGAGTTTAAGGTTGCTTTCAATGCAATGTGCTACTCCCACGTTTCTTTCGGCAAGTATCTCGATCTCTTTGTCAGTGACCCATACGCAGTGTGCAGCGAATAAACGTTCGCTGAGAAAACCGATGCTGTCCATGTATTCAACCGGTGTCTTGCCGTGATTTTTCTGAATTTCAGATACTTCCCATTGTGTCTCTGCAAGGTGTGTATGTAAAGGTATGTCATATTTATCAGCCACCTGGGCCGCCCGCTTGTATGTATCCGGACCACAGGTGTATGTCGCATGCGGAGCGATACACGGAGTTATCAGTTCGCTGTTTTTCCAGTCGGTAATAAACCTTTCAGCGTTGCTGAAATATTCATCTGTGTTTGCCGCGAACTTTGTCGGGAAGTCGAGAAGTCCTGCCCCAAGTACGGCACGCATGCCGAGCCTTTCTGAAGTCCTGCCTGCCGCGTCCTCATAAAAGTACATATCAGCATATGTAGTCACTCCGGCCTTTAGCATTTCAAGGCAGGCAAGTTCAGTAGCGTCACCGACAAATTCATCGCCGATCCATTTTCCTTCAGCAGGCCATATATGCTCTTCAAGCCATTCTTTTAAGGGCAGGTCATCAGCCAGTCCCCTGAAATACACCATTGCAGCGTGAGTGTGAGAATTAATAAGGCCGGGGAATACAACTTTGCCCTGTCCGTCTGATATATTGTCTGACGAGTACTTTTTTGAAATGTCGGCGTATGGGCCGGCGTCTGCAATGATATTGCCTTTAACAGCAACAGCCCCGTCATTGATAACAGCGAGGTCGTCCTCCATTGTCAGCAGGTAATCTGCTCTTATGATATAGTCTACCTCTTGCATTAGCCCGTCCACATTTAGGTTGTTAATGATTTATTGCATTAAGTGCACTAAATTAATACTGTCTAATCCCGAATATCGAAATACGAAATCCGAAACAAATTCTAAATTCAAATGACCGAAATTCAAAACATAAAAACCGACATCTGTTGCCGGAATATTTGTCATTTGGATTTTTGTGATTCGTGTTTGTTTCGAATTTCGTGTTTCGGATTTCTATTTTAAGTTTTTATTAATTGTTCCGCTATCTGGACTGCGTTAAGCGCGGCGCCTTTTCTCAGATTATCAGATACTATCCATATGTTGATACCGTTAGTGATTGACTGGTCTTCCCTGATCCTGCCGACATAGACGTCGTCCTTACCGGCGGCATCAGTGGGAAGAGGGTACAGGTTTTTATCAGGCGCGTCGTAAACAACCACACCCGGAGCCTTTGAAAGAATGGCCCTGGCCTCGTTAGCCGATAGATACTCCTCGGTCTCAATATTAACTGACTCTGAATGGCACCTGAACACAGGCACTCTGACGGTGGTAGCGGTAATTCCTATTGTGTTGTCGCCCATGATCTTTTTCGTTTCTTCTACCATTTTAATCTCTTCTTTGGTGTATCCGTCTTCCATGAATTTATCAATGTGAGGCAGACAACTGAATGCTATCTGGTGAGGATATACGTTAGGTTTGGCGTCCTTGAAATTAAGAATGTCAGCGGTCTGATGCATTAACTCATCCATGGCCTGTTTACCGGTTCCTGATACAGACTGAAAAGTAGATACAACGACCCGTATAATGCGGGCGGCATCATGGATCGGTTTCAGGGCAACTACCATCTGTATGGTTGAACAGTTTGGATTCGCGATTATGCCTTTGTGCCACTTGAGGTCATCGGGGTTTACCTCTGGAACTACAAGCGGAACTTTCGGGTCCATTCTCCAGGCGCTTGAATTGTCCACAACGACACAGCCGGCGCTGACCGCAAATGGTGCGTATTGAATACTGCGCTCACCTCCCGCTGAGAACAGGGCGATATCTATACCCTTGAAAACGTTTTCACCCAGGATCTCTACAGGGATATCTTTGCCGTTAAATTCCATGGTCTTGCCTTCAGACCGTTCCGACGCAAAGAGACGCAATTTATCAATAGGGAATCCCCTCTCCTCTAAAATCGCGACCATTTCATTTCCAACAGCCCCGGTCGCCCCCACTACAGCGACTACATATTTATTTTTTTTCTTAAGCATCTCTTCCCCTTCAGTGAAAAACGCGGATGATCACTGATTTATTACAGATCGTCACAGATATAGTCTGTTACGTCTTTAATCTGCGCTAGTCTGTTTTCTTTATTTTGCGATCATCTGTGTTACTTTAAAGATATTTAACGACCAGGTCGCCTACTTCAGTAGTTGAATGCCCCATTTTTCCGGCAGCAAGGCTCTTGATGTCTTTTTCAGTTACACGCATGACAGCCTGTTCAATTGCTTTGCCGGCTTTTTCTTCTCCGAGATACTCAAGCATCATGCCCGCGGCGCAGACAGCGGCAAGAGGGTTAATAATATTCTTGCCCTTGTATTTGGGCGCAGAGCCGCCGATGGGTTCGAACATTGAGACACCTTCGGGATTAATATTACCGCCTGCCGCAATGCCCATGCCGCCCTGGATCATTGCCCCAAGGTCAGTGATGATGTCGCCGAACATGTTGTCAGTTACAATTACGTCAAACCACTCGGGGTTCTTTACAAACCACATTGTGATAGCATCAACATGCGCGTAATCAACCTCTATATCCGGATATTCCACAGCTACTTCATGGAAAGTCCTTTCCCACAGGTCAAATGCAAATGTAAGAACATTTGTCTTGCCGCAGAGCGTAAGCTTCTTTCTCTTGTTCCTCTTTCTGCAGTATTCGAACGCAAAGCGTATACACCGCTCAACGCCCTTTCTGGTATTGATCGATTCCTGCACAGCGACTTCATCAGGCGTGCCTTTTTTTAGCACTCCTCCGGCACCCGCATAAAGTCCCTCTGTATTTTCCCTTACAACAACAAGATCAATGTCTTCAGGTCCTTTATCTTTGAGAGGACACTCAATTCCGGGATAGAGCTTGACCGGTCTCAGATTAATGTACTGATCAAGTTCAAACCTCAGCTTAAGCAGAATTCCCTTTTCAAGGATTCCCGGTTTTACATCAGGGTGCCCGATTGCTCCCAGGTAAATGGAATCATATTTGCCAAGCACTTCAACAGCATTTTCAGGAAGCACCTCTCCTGTTTTAAGGTACCTGTCTCCGCCGTAATCGAAATGGTCCATGTTAAGTGAGAACCCGTATTTCGAAGACGCAGCCTGAAGCACCTTTATCCCCTCTGCAACAACTTCAGGGCCGGTCCCGTCACCGGGAACAACCGCGATCTTATAATTCTTTGACATTCTCTTCTCCCGATAGTCCCCTTGTCCGGAAATTCGCAATTTCCAGGGGGATCATTTATTAATACTTATTTCTATATTACTGTAGTCTACTTTGTTAAATTATGGTTAATTAACTTTCAACTGTATTTATTCTGGTGATCCCAACGCGCCTAAGGCGCACAAGCGCGGTTCGAATGCGCCCCAGGCGCACAAGCCCGTTAGGGCGTTGCTTTACCCGCTACTCCTGAGGCGTACAAGCTCAGGCGGGCCGTGTTTATCAATGTTGTCTTTGATCCATTGTCTACCTTTACCACTTTTAAAGAATTTTTCACGCTCTCTTGCATTTGAGTAGTCAAGAAAATCTTCAGTATAGATCAACGTGAAATCTCCAATAATCTGTCCACTTTTTGTATGATTATGTTTATGTTCCTGTAATCTTCTCTGTAAGTCATTAGTTATTCCAACATATCTTTTACAAGTCGCGATGCCTTCAATAATGTATAAAACCACTTTCATTGTTAAATAAAACAACTGGTGATCCCAACGGGGTTCGAACCCGTGTTTCCGGCGTGAGAGGCCAGCGTCCTGGGCCACTAGACGATGGGACCAATATATAACTAAGTTGAAAATTAAAAGTTAACAATTTCAACAACTTAACACTTCTAACTTAATACAGCCTGATATGAATATATAACCTGATAATTGTAACAAATAAAGTGTGTGAATGTAAAAGAGGACCACAGTGCAAAGTTGCAGCGCAGTTTATTCCGCAATCCGAATTCAGCAATCCGGATTCTCATCGCTGATTACCAATTGCTGACTACCTCTTATTCAGAGGAACATAAGTGAGAGTGTCTTCCAGCGAAGATATATATGACGGCCTGATGAGTTTCCCCTGAATTATTTCTTCTATCCTGTGTGCGGACCATCCTGTGACACGGGACATCGCGAAAATAGGTGTGTATAGCTCTTTGGGAATGCCAAGCATGTCATAGACAAAACCGGAGTAAAAGTCCACATTGGGGCAGGCTTTTTTCTTTTTTCTTTCTTTTATTACTTTCACAGCCAGTGCGCCCACTTTTTCATAAAGATGAAATTCATCGAGTCTTCCGGCTTCACTGGCAAGACGCATGGCACTCTGTTTTAAAACAGGTTCTCTCGGGTCTGAAACGGTATAGACTGCGTGGCCCAGTCCATATATTTTACCTGAGCGGTCATAGCATTTTTTGTCCATAATGTTGTTAAGATAAGAGTATATTTCACCCTCGTCTTTCCAGTCGCGCACATTTTTCTTTATATCTTCCATCATGCTGAAGGCTGCATCACTCGCTCCTCCATGCAGGTGTCCCGAGAGAGATGCAATCCCGGAGCAGATAGCCATATAGGTGTCAGTAAGCGTTGATGAGACTGTCCTGACCGTAAATGTTGAATTATTACCGCCGCCGTGCTCAGCGTGCAGGATCAGGGCGATATCGAATATATGTGATGCCAGTTTGTCCGGAAGTTTATCATTTAGCATATACAGGAAATTCTCAGCCGTGCTGAGATTGCGGTCCGGTTCCACGAAAGTGGGTGAAGAATTTCCATTAGACTTTAGGACATTATAGTTGTACGCGATAATTGTTGGAAACTTCGCGATAAGATCAAGGCACTGTCGTGTCACATTACGGATGTCAGTTGACTTCGGACTGCTGTCGAATTTATGCAGAGATGACACAGCTCCGTGCAGGGCCCCCATCTGGTCGTCATTTTTTGAGTTGTACCTGATTATTTCTTTGGCCTGTTCGGGCAACTGCCTGCTTGAGGAAAGATCGCTGGAAAAGCTTTTAAGATCATCAGAAGAAGGAAGCTCTCCGGTCAGGAGTAAATAGGCCGTCTCCTCAAAGCCAAACCGATGGTCTTCAGTCACGCTTTGAACAATATCTTCCACGTTATAACCGCAGTAATACAGTTTTCCGGGCACTGGAATTGTATGACCTCCGCTGGTTTTTTCATATCCTGTGACCTGGCCTTTGCTTGTTATTCCGACAACAACGCCTGTGCCGCTCTGATTGCGCAGGCCGAGTTTGATGTTCTTTTTTCTGACCAGCTCGGGGTCCAGGCCGTCGTGCTGTATCTCTAATTCCGTAATTTTATCAAGTAAGTGTTTCACAATGCCTCCAGTACTTTAATGTCAGTCTACGATCAATATGTTCCTGGGATTAAGATTATAGGGAGAATTAAGAAAAAAATAAAGCTTGTGAATAATCTTTAAGGATGAATGATAACGCTATGAATACGCTAAATGATAACATAAAAAGGAAGTGAGAGTAAATGCTGAATAATAAGTGACATATGAGGAGCGGAAAAGCAGGGCTATGATTGACGGGCAAGTTAATAAATGTCATTATTAATCTATGCATGAGCTTGTTTTTCTAAAAACCCTTGTAATAATCCTCGGAATATCCGCTGTTGTAGTATTTGCACTGCACAGGATAAAAATCCCGTCTATTGTCGGGTTTCTTCTGGCGGGCATGATGCTTGGTCCTCACGGATTAAGCTTTATACAGGACTTAAATACTATCCAGACCTTTGCAGAAATAGGTGTTATCCTCCTGCTTTTCACAATAGGACTTGAATTTTCCTTGTCCAGATTTTTAAAAATGCGTTTGGAAGTCTTTGGGATAGGCGGGCTGCAGGTATTCATAACAGTCGCACTTACCGCTTTGGTTGCTTATCAATGGTTTGGGATTGGGAGCCTTAACACGGCCGTCTTTTTAGGTTTTCTGGTTGCCTTAAGCAGTACCGCAATTGTAATGAAACTGCTTTCTGACAAGGCCGAGTTGGACTCCCCTCATGGAAGAATCAGCATCGGCATACTTATATTTCAGGACCTCTGTGTTGTGCCCTTTATGCTTCTTATTCCGATTATGTCAGGCGGCGGAGGAATATCCGAATTAATATTAACATTTGGAAAAGCCATTGCTATTATTGCAATAGTTATGCTCTCTGCCAGGTGGATCGTTCCCGGTATCCTGCACCAGATCGTCCGTACGAGAAGCCGTGAACTGTTTGTTATTTCAATTTTAATAATTTGTTTTGGAATAGCATTTATTACGTCTGAATTTGGTCTTTCTCTCGCTCTTGGAGCCTTTCTTGCCGGTCTTGTTATTTCCGAATCAGAATATTCTCATGAAGCCACGTCAACGATACTCCCTTTTAAAGACAGTTTTAGCGGACTTTTTTTTATATCGGTAGGTATGCTCATGGACACTTCATTTTTTATTGATAATTTAGTGTTTGTTCTTTTACTTTTTGGCGGTATGATCATTTTGAAATTTTTTAGCGGCTTCTTTTCCATGTATCTGCTGAGGCGGCCTTTGCGAATATCAATACAATCCGGTATGAACCTTGCCCAGGTCGGTGAATTTTCATTTATCCTTGCTGTTGCCGGACTTTCAGCGGGCCTGATTTCAAATGATATATATCAGAATTTTCTGTCGGCATCTGTACTAACCATGCTTTTAACCCCTTTCATTATGCAGGCCTCTCCTTTTATATCGAGCAGACTGAGTTCCCATAAATTGCTAAGGAGGCTTGAGAGCATCAGAGGACTCTCAGAGCATAAAGAATTTCCAGAGAAAAGAAGTGACCATGTAATTATTGTCGGTTTTGGTTTAAATGGACACAACCTTGCCAGGGTTTTAAAGGAGGCTGATATTCCATATGTAGTACTTGAGTTAAACATTGGCACAGTTGATGAAATGAAAAAAATTGGCGAGCCGATATATTATGGTGACGGGACAAAAGTTGAGGTGCTTCACAGGCTTGGCATAAAAACGGCAAAGGTTCTTGTTATTGCGATTTCAGACCCGTCATCCTGCAGGAATATTGTCAGGACGGCAAGGATGGAAAATCCCGATCTGTTTATAATTGCAAGAACGCGTTACACTTCTGAAGTAGATGATCTGTTAAAGCTTGGCGCAGATGAAGTCATTCCAGAGGAGTTTGAAACCTCTGTTGAAATATTTTCAAGGGTTCTTAGTCAATATCAAAGGCCGAAGAATGAGATCTTTAATTTTGTTGACATGATCAGGGAAGATGGCTACAGGGCACTGAGACAGGCGGAAACTTCAAGAAAGAAGCCGTTATTTGATAAGTGTACGGTTCTGGCTAACGTTACCGTAGAGGTGATTACGGTCACTGACAGTTCGCCTGTAACCGGCAAATCCATAGAAGAACTTAAGATCAGAACAAGGACCGGAGCGACGATAATAGCAATTGAACGGGAAGGCCGGATGAATGCAAGTCCTGACCCTGCGTACAGATTTAAGGCCGGGGATATGGTTTATATAACCGGGAAAAGAACGGATATCAATAAAGCGCTTCTTTATCTTATAGAGGGAGATAGCGTAGATTACATTCGACCTGATGCGCAAGACAGCATCGCAAATTAATTACTCCTTAAAGGAGCAGAAATGTAATGAGTTGATATTAATCATATTTATTCGCTTAAACTCACTGCGTCATTTGATAATGCGACCTGCCTGCCGGCAGGCAGGTGTGATCTAATATCTGTTTCAACACTACATTCAGTTTTTGCTTTATTTATTAAAGAAAGGCTCCAAGGAGAGATAAACGTTCCGCTACGGTATCGCTATAACTTTGCCTGCCCTGTACCCTTGTGGTACATGGGCCTGCCCTGAACCCTTGTGGTACATGTGTTATGTCTCTGTACATTTCCATGTCCATTCTCTTATTTCCGGCATATCCTCGCCGTATTCAGTAATATACTCCCTGTGCTCGATGAGCTTATCGCGGACAGACTGTTTGACGTAAGCGGCGACATATTCAAGCCTGGGCACACGGTCGATCACGTCCTCCACCAGATGGAAGCGGTCCAGGTCGTTGCGCACAACCATGTCAAAAGGCGTGGTCGTAGCTCCTTCCTCCTTGTATCCCCGCACGTGGAGATTATGGTGGTTTGTCCTTCGGTAAGTCAGGCGGTGTATGAGCCAGGGGTAACCGTGATAGGCAAAGATGATCGGTTTGTTTGCGGTAAAGAGGGTGTCAAACTCCCTGTCGGACAGACCATGAGGATGCTCTTCTATGGGCTGAAGCGTCATCAGGTCAACCACATTGATAACCCGCACTTTCAGATCGGGCACATACCGGCGGAGCAGCGCAACGGCTGCGAGGGTTTCGATTGTCGGCACGTCTCCGGCACATGCCATCACCACGTCCGGCTCAGTGCCTTTATCATTGCTCGCCCATTCCCATATGCCTATTCCGGAAGTGCAGTGCCTGATGGCAGTATCCATGTCAAGCCACTGCGGCTGCGGCTGTTTCCCTGCCACAATGACATTGACATAATTGCGGCTGCGCAGGCAATGGTCGGTTACTGAAAGCAGAGTGTTGGCGTCAGGAGGAAAGTAGACACGAACAACATCCGCCTTCTTGTTGACAACGTGATCTATAAAGCCGGGGTCCTGGTGGCTGAAACCGTTATGGTCCTGCCGCCAGACGTGTGACGTGAGCAGGTAGTTAAGGGACGCTACAGGTCTCCGCCAGGGGATTTCCTTACTGACCTTGAGCCACTTTGCATGCTGATTGAACATCGAATCAATGATATGGATAAACGCCTCATAGCAGGAGAAGAACCCGTGGCGGCCGGTGAGGAGATACCCTTCCAGCCAGCCCTGGCATGTATGTTCACTGAGAATTTCCATTATCCGTCCGTCCGGCGAAAGGTGATCGTCCTCCGGGAGAGTCTCGGCCATCCATGTTCTATCTGTTACTTCGAATAGTGCACTGAGCCGGTTCGATGCAGTTTCGTCCGGACCGATCACACGAAAGTTCCTCTCGTCCTTATTGAGTTTCATTATGTCCTTTAAAAAGCGGCCCATTACACGGGTTGCCTCCCCGAAAACCTGACCGGGTTTAGGCACTTCAACGGCATAGTCACGGAAATCGGGCACCTTCAGAGACTTGAGCAGCAGACCGCCGTTGGCATGCGGATTGGCTCCCATTCGGCGGTCGCCTGCGGGAGCAAGGCCGGCAAGTTCGGCAGTCAGCTTCCCATTGCTATCAAATAGTTCTTCGTGCCTGTAACTCTTCATCCACTCTTCAAGCAGTTTTACATGACCCGGCTTTGTCGCCATCTCCGCAAGTGGGACCTGGTGCGACCGCCAGGAATCTTCTGTTTTTAGTCCGTCTACTTCCTTCGGCCCTGTCCAGCCCTTTGGGGTTCGCAGTATAATCATCGGCCATTGGGGACGGCTGGTAATACCATTGTTGCGTGCATTGTCCCGGATCGATCTGATCTCCGCAATAATTGAATCCAGGGTCGATGCCATTAATTGGTGCATGGTTTCAGGGTCAGAGCCTTCGACGAAATAGGGCTTATAGCCGTAACCGACAAACAGGCTTTTAAGCTCCTCACGGCTGATCCGGGCCAGAACCGTTGGATTGGCGATCTTGTAACCGTTCAGGTGCAGTATGGGGAGCACAGCGCCGTCACGGCCCGGGTTAAGAAATTTGTTTGAGTGCCAGGCAGCAGCCAGGGGGCCGGTTTCCGCCTCGCCGTCACCCACTACGCAAGCAACGATAAGGTCAGGGTTGTCAAATGCGGCCCCGTAGGCATGAGAGACCGCGTAACCGAGTTCGCCGCCTTCATGTATGGAGCCCGGGGTTTCAGGCGCTGCATGGCTTGGAATGCCGCCGGGGAATGAAAACTGTCTGAACAATTTTTTCATACCTTCGGCGTCCTGCGTGATGTTTGGATAGAATTCTGTATACGTACCCTCCAGATATGTGTTTGCGACCAGTCCGGGACCGCCATGACCGGGTCCGGCGATGTAAATTATGTTTAAATCGTTTTTTTTGATAATACGATTCAGGTGTGCATAAATAAAATTCAGGCCGGGCGTGGTCCCCCAGTGTCCGAGCAGTCTTGGTTTGATGTGTTCCAGTTTTAATGGCTCCCTGAGAAAGGGATTGTCATAAAGGTATATCTGTCCTATGGAAAGGTAGTTTGCCGCCCGCCAGTAAGCGTTAATCTTTTTTAATTCTTCTTTGGCAAGACTGTCAGACATGATATCCTCCTATGTGTATTTCCCTTTTTTTATACGAAAAAACTTTCATTTTAATCTATAAAGAAGGTCATAGGTATGTCTGGCGATCATCAGCTCTTCATTCGTCTTCATGACCCTTACATTAATTATACTGTCATTCCGTGAAATCACAGGAGCATGGACCCTGTTTTGTTCAGGATCAAGATGGATCCCAAGGAACTCTAATCCCTGACATATGCGCCACCGGATGGCCGGGGCGTTTTCCCCGATACCACCGGTAAATACTAATGTGTCCAGACCTCCCAGTACCGCGGCAAGGGCCCCGATAAATTTTTTCGCCTGATAGCAGAAGAGATCAACTGCTGCTTTAGCCGTGGGTTCATGACGTTCTTTTTCGAGTAATTTTTCCATGTCGCCGCTTATCCCTGACACTCCCAATACTCCGCCTTTACGGTTTATAACGTCATTCACCTGATCCGGGGTCATGCCTTTTTGTTTGAGAAGATAGAGGATTACACCGGGGTCCAGATCCCCGGAGCGGGTGCTCATAACGAGACCGCCTGCCGGAGTAAATCCCATTGTTGTGTCAACTGCCTTTCTGTTGTGAACGGCCGCCATACTGGCGCCGTGTCCGAGATGGGCAATGATTATACGGCCGTTAGCAGCATCTTCAGCCGTTACTTTAGCCAGCTCTTCGATAATATATTCATATGACAGACCGTGAAAACCAAAGCGCAGAACACCTTCCTTCAGCAGATCCCTTGGAAGCGCGTAGAGATGCGCCACTTGCGGCATGTCCTGATGAAAGGCGGTGTCAAAAGAGGCGACCTGTTTTAAGGCCGGGTACAGGCGGCTGACTGTCTCTACGGCATCTAATTCATGAGGCAGATGCTCGGGAACGCAGGGGCTGAGTTTTCTCAACTTTGCAATAAGTTCTCCGGTAACGAAATGCGGCTCTTTGTATCCGGTGCCTCCATGAACAATACGGTGCCCCACTGCATCCAGGCCGCGGTTATAAGCGCTGCTCTTTAACCATTCAAAAAGCACCTTCAGGGCGGCGGTGTGGTCCGGCATAGCAAGACGCCGGTCTATCAGGCTTTTGCTGTCAGCGTCTCTGACGTGAAAGAGACCGCTGTTTTGACCGATTCTCTCCATCTCTCCTGCCAGTACCATAGTCTCATAGCGCCCCACTTGATACAGAGAAAACTTTATACTTGAAGAGCCGCTGTTAATAGTTAAGATGTGCTTATCAGGCATATTAACCTCTGTTCTGTAAAGCGTTTGTCAGTCACCGTCAGTTCGATATTTCATGTGAAAAACTGTGACCTCCCCCTGCTACTAAAAACTGTATCATTTGTATTAGGAGTTAGCAAGGATAATCAGGCAGAAAAAGCCCTGAACCACATCGGGTACAGGGCATGCTTGGGCAGTTCCAGGTACTCGTACACTATTGCTTTGCCTGTCCGTCCGAAGCTACTCGCGGTCGCAAAGTCTTACTATAGCGGAGCACGGTAGCGCAGGCGGGGCGGCAAATTCTTGTACGAAGTTATACTCTTCCCGATTAGGTAACGTCAAGACAATGAAAATGTATGTTCTTTGCGTGCTAACTGCCACTGCCCGTGCGGAAGTAGCAAGAAATAAATGCTGTGGGTTAACACACTAATTGTGTTAAAATAATAAAAAGGAGGCACTCATATGCAGCAGGTGAAAATACCTATATCTACAGATGACATCATAGCGGCGGTAAAAAAAATGAAAAAAAGTGACAGAGAAGTCTTTATAGAAGACTTGCTTGCAATAACCTCTCCAGAGTATATTCAGAGTGTTAGAGAAGCCAGGGCGGAATATAAAGCTGGCAAGACAAAATCTCAC
>VAPA010741324.1_pt1 | contig 15876 bp, 5 predicted proteins | sample 3395041 | NCBI WGS metagenome assembly VAPA01 (sample SAMN08290432, study PRJNA428436) | hydrothermal vent metagenome | isolation source: Deep-sea hydrothermal vent chimney | place: Indian Ocean: Southwest Indian Ridge | depth 1973 m m
AGTGATACTGGAATCGTTGAGACAAGAGATGGTGACACTCTGGCACGCATGAATAATGAGTACTTGGTACATCTGGAAGGATTCAAGACTAATGCCGATAGAATAGCCTATGCAGCTGCTGATTACCATATCAATTACATGACCTTCAATGCTGAATTTGCTCGCTTATTTGCCGGTGATCCAGCTCATGCGTTTAAAAATGATGTGGCAACCACAATAAACAATGTTCAGAAACGTTTAAGGTCCAGCATTTCTCCGATTATAACCGGTCACTGGCCTGCCGGATCTACATACAAAAAGGTTACTTTAAACGATCGTCTTATCCCATCTAAAGAAGCTGCGTTCTATAAGAAACGTCTTGGCATTGATAATTATGATGAGATTGACTCCACAGATGCTCAGGAATATACCACTCTGTCAGAACATGTTAAAGTTCTTGAAGCCTATGGTCAAATTCCAAATGACATAGCTAAATCGATTCGTCGTAAAATTAGAAACGGAAAAGATTATGTTCTAACCCAAAGAGAACTTAAATCAGTTCTATTCCGCCCGATGAAGCCCCTGGCCTATATCCAGTTTAGGGAATCGGAGTATGATATGATTAACACGGTTCTTACCAAAAGTTCCTCGTTCCCGCTCATTCCTCAGGTACTTAAGGGTCTACAGTTAGATAAACTACGTGTGGCCATGGAAAAGCAGAAGATTGACAGAGCTGCTCATGAAAGTGCTGATAAATTGGGAGTTCGTTATGTCCAACAAGTGTACACATCTGAAGGACATGTACAAGATTCCATAGAATTTATACATGTACAAACTCTTTCAAGAGACGGTTTTGGTCTGCAGCACGTTGTACCATCTAAAGATCCACTGATATTAACAGTTTCCCAGATGAACAAGAACGTTCTTGTTGGATTAGGATCCGCAAAAGGGTTCTCGTTTATGGGAAAGGACGATTACACCGGAAAAGAACTTAGAGAAGTCAAAGAGAGAATTCGTTCTGAGCTTATGTCTCGTGCCAGACAAAGAGTTCTGGATCGTCTATCAGTCAACGAGACTACTGTAGATGGACAAACAATATTCAGATTCACTGACAAAAGTGTTATTAGAGACGTGTTATTGGCAGAAGCTAATAGTCGTGATTGGTCTAAACCAGATATTGAGAAACTTGAACTGACTCTTGATGAACAAGATTTTATCCAACCATTTGGATATTCTATTGCATCTGATCAAATCATGTCCTTGCTTTTGTCTATTGTTAATAATGAAGTTGTCAAGCAAAAGTTGTTTGGAATGGGCTTTGTGCAATCATCTTCAGCTGGGTGGTCAGCAGTAAGTGACAAAACAGGGGTATTGTTTGTCCAAGAGTATGTCCCGGAAGATGGTCTTAGAAGTTTACGTGAAGATAAAGATGGAAATATTCTTCCAGCTCAAATACTGATTCCATGGTACTTTAAAGATAAGTCTGGGAATTTATTGCCGATGGAAGAGTATGTCACTGACGGAGTTATCAATCATGAGAAGCTCCCAAAAGAAGTTCTTAACCTCATAGGTGCACGAATTCCAAATCAGGGACCTAGTTCCCAGTTGCCATTTGAGATTGTTGGATTCATACCCCCGGTAATGGATCTGATAGCCATAGTTCCCGATGAAATTGTTACTCAGATGGGTTCTGACTTCGACGTAGATAAACTCTATACCTACCTCACTCAATATCGGGTTAGCGAGGATGGGTCAATTACAAAACTGCAGCCCCAAATTGAGGATAGAGAAGTTGCTGTCGAACCTGTAGAACCTGATCCTGTTGAAGAGTTGTTGGATGAAATTTTACCAGTACCTGAGGGAGAACAAAATGAAAAAGTTTTGGAAGAAGGTGAAGAAGTTGTCGACAAAGACACTGAGCCTGATGTGGGAACACAAGGAGACGTTGTGGAATCTGTTCCAGATGTGGCGCCAGAGACGCAAACAATAACCGCTACAGACGCCGAACTCAAACAGGCTTATGTCGACCTTCATTGGTCAGTAATGACTCACAAAAGTGCTCTAGAACGTCTTATGTTACCATTGGCCAATGAGGATCTCCGCACAGAGAAAGGTCTCATAGACAAGGCTCGCGGTATTGCTGACGAAATAGTTAATCCTCTTGGAATACAAGGTCAAATTGAAGATAACGTTACACAACGCTCTGGTGGTCAATTAATTGGAAGATACAGTTCTATGGCTAAATTCAGCGCCGTTATTGAAGATGCTGATTTACGTCTTCAAGGTCCAGACGTTGGAATTAGATTCCACGATAATAGTGGAAGTGAATTGCTCTTAACTCGTCTTTCTGGTCAGGCATTTAGTTCCTATGCTAGACAAAGTCGTACAAAGCAGATTGATATCACATCTTTGCAAAATGCAGCTCTTGATAATCCGACTGAGAATTTACTTGGACAGCTTAATTTAAATGGAGTAACGGAGCCTGTATCGTCTTTGATGATTCAAATGCAAACTGAAGATGGTAGGAGACTAGACCTTAGCTATATTACTCGAATGATGAGTCAGGATATTATTCGTTACCTGGCTGAGAGAGTAGAATTTGGGATGGGAGCTATGAGCACGATGTCTCCAAAAGAAGCTCGAGAGTCTGCTTTTTCAGACGCTGAAAACCGTATAATGAACAGGTATTTCCAGGGTCTTAATCCGGATCAAGCTCCAAATTTCCCCGATAAAGGAGAGATTTTATCAGTTAAACTTAGCCCGGAGTATTTGTTAAAGCTAATAGAGGACGGGACTAAGGATAATACTACTCGTGCTTATGCATTAGGACAAATGGCTGTTCTACGTCGCTTCAAAAGACTGGATGATATTGCTGAGCGCATGAACAGCATTCGCAAAGCCGTTTTATTTGCAGATACAAATGGAGCAGGAAACGATCTTCTTACATCTAATAGTATAATATCTCAGATTAATGCTCTTAATGAGACAATCAATGAGCAAACTGATCACGATCCTGCAGATTGGGTTGGATTAGGGGATGATAAAATAACCGGTGGTCGTGAACTATTAGGAGAGTTCAATGAGCATGGGGAATTTATCGTACCCATTACAGAGCTTGGTCATGTTGCAATGGATTCTCTCTTCTTTGCATTCGATATGTTCTCAGAGTTCTTCCCGTTTAAAACCGAGGCATTTAAAGAATCTATAGATCAGGTCGGATCCATTATTGGTAAGTCTCTAACTGTGGATCAGCAAAAAGATGTCTGGAAAGGCATGCGAAGTTATATTTACTCAGACCTTACTGATGTCTTTGGAGATCCTAACTCAGAACGTAGTCGTTTACTTTTAGGAGATAATTCTATTGCCCATAGAGTTGATGAGGCTAAAAAAGCCGATTGGGGAAAGGGTAACATTTTTCTTCAGTTTATGCAAACGAATGTCACTAAAAAGGAGGGGGAACCTTCTAGTGTACGATATCTAAGTGGTATAGCCAGGCGTATCGATGATGTTGTGATCTCTCGTGACTTAGCTGGAATGCTCTTATCAGCAAACGAGGTTGAACGTAAATTAGCAGAAGACCTTGTTGCTTATTCCTTCCTTGTTGGAGGGATTCAAGATGCATTCAGTTTTGTGAGGTATATACCTACTGGATATCTTGAGCATATAGGTTTGAATGTCAGCCTCAGGTCTTATCCATTTGATAGTAAGCTCTTAGCTTCCGGTTTTGTTGAACAGTATATTCAAAACAATTCACATCTCGCACAGGAAATTGATAGAATTGACACAGGTTCTAAGGTTATTCCAGCTAGTTTTAGTTGGACAAAGGGTGAAAGATCTGAGTTTTGGAATAGAGAAGCGGAATCTTATCCTTCATATGTGGCTATTCCAGGTAAAAAACGCAGTTACATTTTGTATAAGAATATAGGTGAACAGGAAGATGGGGCTACTCACTTTGAGCAAATTCAAACAAGAGGGAAATCAGACATCGGTGTTAAAGAATATGGACCAGAGACACAAATTGCTCTCTTCTCATCTAACAGTACTATCAAAGCAAAATCAAATCCTGTTACTTTTCAAAATAGGAGAGAGATTAATAAATTTGCCAGGGAATCATTTTTTATAAAATCACCATCCGTATCTCATCAATATTTTCAGGCTGGATTAACAGATCCAAAAGCACTTCTCACACATGCTGTTAGTCAGTTTCAGAATCCAGCATTCAAGGAAATTGGAGATATTATAGTTGGAGCTAAGCAATTGTTGGGAAGAGATTACAGTCTCGAGTTCACTAATCGATTGAAGGCTCCACGACTTGGTACATTTTCTTTGTCAACAAATACTGTTAGGATAAGCTCGCTCATCAATAAGCGCGACCAGTTTGAATCTATATTTGTTCATGAACATATTCATGCATTAACTGCCGGCTTAGTACAAAGATTTGAAGATGGTAAGTCTTTACCAGATGGTGTCCAACCCATTTTGGAAACTCTGGATGGCATGCGAATAGATCTAAGAAAGCAATTTGAATTAGATCCAAACTTCAAGACTTTTACAGAAAAGGTCGAGAGGATAAAAAAGGATCCAGAGGCAACTGAGAGTTTCACTGCCTTAGAGTTTGCGATGTTCTATCCAATGTTGAACTTAAAAGAGTTCATAACCGGTGTGATGACCAATGAGCGCTTCCAACGCAAATTAAACGAGATTCAGTATATGGAAGATAAAACCATGATGGAGCGTTTTACAGACTTAATACAATCTCTTTTACAAACTATTGGCGATACTTTTGGATTCCAGGTTAACGATCGAAGTGTCTTTGCAAAAGCTGTTAGTGACATAGTTGGACTCACTGCTTTTGGGCCAGAAATCGTGGATAGTATCTCTAAAGGAGTTGTCGATAATTTTCAATATTTTGGTAAAACATATCAAATTCAATTACTCATCGCTGAAGATGGAAGGACCTATCCTGGTGATGTACTGAACCATGGTGGAACATTTGAGCAGAAGGAGAAGATATTGAAAGCTTACAGTGAGAACCCAGATCTGGATCCTCAGAGAAAGGACGGGAAGAAATTCCGTAATACATCTCCTCCTTCTGTTGAGGATTCTCCTCCGCTGTCAGATGTAAATCCAAGATCAACGACAGTTGTTAAAGTTATTTCTGGTGGACAAACCGGTGCTGACAAGGGTGCTCTTGAAGGAGCAAAAGATGCTGGTATAGAAACTGGAGGTACTGCTCCAAAAGGGTTAAGAACAGAAAAGGGAAGAGATGCAACTCTTACTGATTTTGGTCTTGTCGAACATGAAAGTAAAGCTTATTCTCCACGTACTTTTAGAAACGTAGTAGATTCTGATGGTACATTTATAATTGGAAACGTCAGTAGCTCAGGTTCCAAGGAGACTAGAAATGTAGCACAGGAAGTTGGTAAACCTGTTGAATCCAATAGTGGAAAAGATGTAAACAAAGCAGTCAAGCAGCTTAGACAGTTTATCAAATCTAACGATATTAAAATTCTCAATATTGCAGGCAATAGAGAATCAGGAAATAAGGGTTTACAAGAACGTACAGCTGAAATAGTTAGGAAGGCTTTGGTTGAAGTTGAACCTCAACAGGATCTCTTTGAAGATATGGCTCTGGCTTTCGAGGAAGGAACAAATGAACTTGGTACGGATGTTGGTACCTTTATGAAGGGTCTAAGCAAATCAGAACGTGTCACATTTCGCAAGTTAAGAAAAGAAGGACGTCTCTTCACAGAGTGTGATTAACATGAGTTGTCGAGTAACAAAAGTTCTAGCGCCCAACGGAGAACCATCGATTCTATATCGGGATCTTTCTTTGATCACTAGCAATGCCTCTGAAACCATGCAGTTGTATCTGCAAGCCAAGGCATTGGGTATCGGAGAAATGCACGTAGATGTAAATGGAGAACCACTCATTGATGAAATTGTAGAGCGTCTCCAAGATATTACCCCCATTACTCAGAAGGAATTTGAAGAGGTTCGCCCAGACTTTGCTATTGAGGCTGGTGCTCTAACTCCTGAAATAGAATCTCTTGCAAAACACCTTGAAAAAACCATACGAGAGGTGAAGAGAAAGATTGATGCTGGGCCTGATAATCAGGATCTACGTCATTTCTTTGAAGGAGCACATGAGAAACTACAGGCTGATATGCTTCTCCTGTTAACAAATCAATCAGCTCAATCCATATTAGATATTGCAAATCGTGAATTAGCCTTTGCCAAAAAGATTGGTGGTAAGACTCGCATTGCTGATGCAGAGTTAAAGCATGTTATCGATATTACAGATATGTGGAAGTTCGATGTTCTTCGTGAGTTTCTAACTCCTGAACAACGTGACAGCGAGAACATTATGAATACAACCTTCCAGGAGATCGCTGGAGTCGCTGAGAGCGTTTACAATGAGATACTAGAAGTTGCACGTCAAAACACTAAGAAAAGAATTGAAGCCCGTAACATTGAGCTGGGACGTCCTGACGTGCCTATAAACATTCGTGTAATCAAAGATATAAGTTTTCAAGAAGCCACTTTCTTAGATTTAACACACGCTGCTCCAAAGATAGCTTCAGAGTTAGCTAGCAGTTTAGCAAGAGCTCAGCGTAACCAAGCCGGTGATTTAGGTAAGATCACAAAGACTCTTGACAAACTGAGTCAAGGAGTAGATGTTAATCGTCTTTTGCAGAAAGATGAGAATGGTAAAGATGCATACAGTTTAATAAACGAGTATTCGAATAAATACTTTAAAGAGGTAAATAGACTCTCTAGAAGAATTGAAAGTACCAGAAGTAAAGCCAATTTCTTACCTCAAAAAGAGCGTACCAGGGCTATGCAAAAGGCCTACTCTAGATACTATAGAGGTCGCAATGAAGTAGAACATGTAATTGATTTACGTTATTTTGTGCCTGGTATAAAGCCTCCAAAAACTAGAAAATATAACTCTAAATCTACGTACAGAGCTTTTCTTGTTGATCAGTATGGAGAAGAGAAGACTGCAGCTCTCATTGATGATGCCATTAGCAAATGGAGTGTTTATCAGAACTTACGAGCAGATGCTAAAGAGCGATTTGCCGCGGAAGCTCTTAGTGAGTTAGAAGATATCACAAAGGAAAATATAGATGAGTATGTTAATTCTAATTTAAGCAAGTGGGATGCGGCTAATAATCCACTTAAGTATATAGAAGAGTCAGCAAATATTCCTGGTACCCAATTTAAGAATGTTGATGGTTGGAGACATTCTGTACGCGTGCCAATTGCTAAGAACTCGGTTGGTCAATCTACAAAGCTTTTCGATGAAAGCTTCAATGCGTTGATGCAGGATGAGAAAGCTAAAGCTCTCTATGATTATGTGGTCGATACCATGGATGAGATGAAGTCCTATCTTCCAACCGATGTATCTAATCGTTTAGAAAAGAATTTCCTGGCAACTATTCAAAGAAGTCTTGTTGAGAAATATGTTGCTCATGATTGGGCTGCAGTCCACAATCATATGGCCATTGCAGGATTTGATGCGATTACTGGAGATAACATAATTGAACTTGGAGATACCGTTACAAAGGAGCAAAGAGACACAGCTGTTCATGCGCCCATTAGATTTGTAAATGATGAATCAGTACCAAAGTCTAATCGCAGTACAGATATTATTCGATTAATAGAAATGTTCTCGGCCATGGCTCTTCATTATAAGACCATGACAGAAGTAGAAGACATGGTTCTTATATCTCAAAGAATCGTTGCAGAAGCTGAAAAGGCAGAAACTAGTGGCATGGCTGCTGTTATCGATCGTGTTGGAAATTTATTAACTGAGGAAGGTGGAGTTGTAAACCTGAACAAAAGCATTGCCTATACAATTAGAGCCTCTATCCTTGGTAAAAAAAGAGCTGAGAATGAGTGGGAAAGTAGAACTACTGTTTTTGGTGGAGAAGAAGGAAAATTAAGTGTTAAGCAACAACTAGATGGTCGGAAAAAGGCGCGTACTATTCGTCATAAGAAAAATTTAGTTGAGCGTAAACTTGAAGATGAAGAGATTACTCAAGAGAAATATGATACTGAGATAAAAATATTAGAAGAACAATACGAAAAATTAGGTGGAAAAAATCTTGTTTGGAGTGGCGTTCTTGGTGGAGTATTGAGTTATGCCCAGATTAAAGGTATGGGCTGGAACGTTACAGCTGGTATGACTAACATGGCCTGGGGTCTCCTTAGCAATGTAATTCATGGAGCTGCTGAAGTCGACTTTAATAATAAGCAAATTCGTAAAGCTATACGAATGATGCTCAAGGATCGAACAGCTAGAAACTCCAAAACAGCTCGCCTTGTTCAGAAATTAGGTATTTTATTTGAAATCACTGAAGCTGGATATGGTAAAACCCAAGAACGTAGACAACACAAGTTTTTATCTCATTTGCGTCCTTACGAAATTCAACGTCGTACCGAGTTTGTTATTCAAGGCGCCTCTATGGTAGCCCAAATGATGAATACTCCTATTGAAAAACTTGATGGTACAATGGGAGATCTTTTTGATGCCTATGATGGAGATGGTGAATGGAAAACAGATGAGTATGGAGAAACTGGAGAGTGGCAAGATGAGAAACTAGGAGGACGTGCTCGTAATAAATTTACTGATTTTCGTGATAAGGTAATTCAAGTCAACAAGTCTTTACATGGTAATTATGATCCCAATAGTCCAACGTTGATCAAGAGTTATACTCTTGGACGAGCTTTAATGATGTTCCGTTCATGGATGCCTGAGGGATTTGCATATCGTTTCCAAGAGAAGAGATGGGATGATCAGCTAGGTCGTGATGTAAAAGGTCGCTATATAACCTACAAAGATATTATTCAGGATCACGGATTTATGGCATTGCCCAAGTCCATGTTGATGTCTCTTTTCGGTAGACGAGAAGTAGAATTTACAGAAACCGGAAAGATTAGTGAGCTGGATATGCAAAATCTCCGCTCAAATATCATGGAACTGAAGATTTTAGTTGGTATAGCCTTAGCAGGAGTCCTCACCAGGATGGCTATGGCTGAGCTTGATGACGATGATGAACTTGCATTCTGGACAGGTCGCATACTTCTAACACAATTTGCTAGAGTTGAACAGGATTTAACTTATTATGTCAGTCCAAAAGGCATTTTCCAGGTCAATAAGAATGTTTTACCTCTCATGAGTACCATTACAGGAACAGCTAAGCTACTCAGTGACGCAAAAGACTTCATGGCAGATCCAAATATGCGTGGTTATGATCAATATGAAAAGATAGCTCGCAATCTTATACCGTTTGGACAAATGGCCAGAATTTACGACCCATCAGAAAGAGTTGTGTTTGACTAGGTATTTACTTGGTCCCAACTTAGTTCCAACTTAGTTCCAACTTAGTTCCGACTAGAATACTAGACACATTGTCTACTATTTAGGACACAAGAGACTTCGATAGATAATGCAGTAAGAAAAAAGGGCAGATGAGGTCTCATTCACCGTTACGATGAGACCCCAGTCTGCCCGGTCACCTGTATCCACAGCAGGCAACAACTTAATTATTATAGAAAGAAATTACTTTACATGTTCGAAGAAATTGTTCGTGAGTCATTTCTCCTTTCATGAGATTAATTTTCTTGTGAACCCACTGAATATTTTCAGGAATATATCCTTTTGAGGAATTAATTCTATCTACAGATGCAGTAGATTTATCACGAATTGTATTTCCAAAAATTAATAGATAACCAGTGTAAATACATAGTCCATTCTATTTGCTCCATTGATTTTCTAAGTCGACAATTGAAATGGTAAATTCTTTATTTCTGTATTTAGCACTATTTTTAATTTTAGTTATAAACTCACCAGATATAAATTTTCCGCCTTTCCAATATTTTGAATTTGGCCCTCTGGTCGCTCGGATTCTACATTTATGACATCGTGTACTAATTCCTCTTCTTACATGACCGGCTCTTCTAAATCCCTCATATCCACATTTACATCGAACTTTCCAGTATCTTTCTTTGGAATTATATGGAGCTGGACCAATCACAGTCCACTTTCCATATAATTTTCCAAGGTGAAACTCTACTTTCAATGGACCATATTTGTGTTTTTTTATGTGCCACAACTTCCAGAATTTGTATATTCACAGACGTCTAAAAACTTTTCTTCGTACTCTTCGCCTTCATGTTCCAGAGCAATATCATAAGGCACTGGAGTTAATGGTTGACCATCTCTGGCACTATCGGGATACATTGTAAGACCTCGTAAACGGTGAGCATATTTTGCTATCGTTTCCGCAAAAGGCACAACAAGAGATTCGTTATTCCAAGTACTTTCCCACCTTTCAAGATTAATTGTAGATGAGATGCCCATATCGACGTAATCTTGAACATCAGCTTGAAACTTAATACGTCTCTCTGGTTCCTTGGCCAGGTCTAAAGCCGTTTCAATATCTTCTGCTTTAATACCATAGTGCTCGATAAGATGTTTAGCAGTTCCATCAACAACTAATTGAAAATGCCATGAGTTACCTGTAGTCAGATATCGTCTCTTATAAGCAGTTGCGAACAGAGGTTCAATTCCAGTTGATGTGCATGCCATTATTCCAATAGTTCCAGTAGGAGCTATGGCTCTACAAGCAATAGGTGTACTAATCTCTAAATCATCTGAGAAACGTCTTGCAGTGTTTTTTGATATTCTTTCATAAACATGCAACCAATCTCTGAGTTCATTTACGACTTCATATTTGTAATCACGCTTTAAAAGCCACTCATGAACTCCCATTAATCCAAGACCAAGTCGACGATTTTTATCTCTAATTTTGTATACTTTTTCGTATGGAAGATCTCCACGAAGTGTTCCACATATTAAGAATTTCGTTGCAAGTTCGATAGCATCCTTGAAGTCTACTACATTATCGAATTGACTCATATTTATGCTAGCAAGATTGCATACATCTGAATCATCCTCTGAAGTTACTTCCGTACAGGCATTTCTAAGAGTTTCGTTACCTTTGCTATTGAAGTTAAAAGACATACCTGGTTCGCCAGTCTTCATTGCTTGACGAATATTTTGTACAAAAGTATCAGGAAGATCTTGAAGAGTCTCAAGTTGAACTAAGAATTCATCATCATAATTCAATGATATATTTGTCATATCTAAAGGAGCCCAAAAATTGAAATCCTTTGCTTTTAAAGATGCGATTGTTACTGGTCCATTGTCAAGGAAATAGGCATTAGGAACCACCATTTTATCCCAATCCTTGGAGTACATCAATTCTATCGCGTCTGCATGCTGCCAATTCAGAGATCCAAAGATAGCACTTCTTCTTGCTCCACCCTGCTGGACAAATCTGCCAATCTCATTTATCATCATCATCTTCGAAATGGGGCCGCTGGCTACACCTCCTGTACCTTTCAAAGGTGTGTTCTTTGGTCTGTAAATACTATTATGAGAAAGAAAACCATTAGCAATTAATGTCTTTGTTGACGTTCCAATTGTAATGACTTCTTGTTCTCCGATATATTTGACTTCTAGAATAGTAGCGGGAGGTGTATGTTTTCCTCGGGCCTTACTTCCCCAAATTCCTTTATCGAATACTTTTTTAAGAAGCCTTTCTGGTCGAAACATGCCTAAAACCTTATAGCTTTCCCATCTTCCAGAAGGGTTTATACAAACAATACCGTTCCCATTTTTAGATTCATTAAAATTAATACTTTTTTCTTTTAAAATATTTTTTATTTTATCTAATGTTTTGCCTTCTTTCTGGGCACATCCCATGAGTAGTTTCGAATTCTCATATATAGAGACCCATCCCTCTCCATCGAATATGCCAGAAATATAGCCTCCATTATATGTTTTATCAACTTCCCAAGGAGCAATGGTGAATGCAAGATGATGTCCAACAACTAATTCGTCAGTTGTTTTCCATTGATATCCTTCACCCTTTTTCTTTGGATGTGTTTTAGCTCGAGAAACCCATTTATGTTTTGCACTAGCTGTGACTTCACCTTGATCGGTTACTATTTTATAACAAGGCAAAGTGGCCTTTCCAATAGAAGTAACAATTGACTTTTTAACTAGACCTTTTCTAAGGTCCAATCCTTCATCAAATCCTACTAAATCATCACCAACTTGAAGATTCGAAATATTGCTCCAGGTTAAATCAGCTTTTAGTATTTTTGTATCTGGCGCTAGACAGTAATCGATTCCTATTCCACCACCAGTTAATAGAGCACTTTCTGCCTTCCAGGACAAATTAGCCCAATCTTCTCTGCTATCTTCTTCAGCTTTCATCAAAAAGCAATTATTGTAAAACCGCTTTTTTCGACCAGCATAATATAGATATCTTCCTCCGGCTATGAATTTCATTTCTGAATGCAGATGGATTAAATCTGCCTTATCTCCAGGGGATAACCAATCTTGACATACATCTTCTATGAGAGTTTCTGAAAGACGATGCCAGGTCTCACAACCTTCATGGGCATACTTGTGGTGGAAGATATCTTCCGCAAATTGAGTTCTAAATTGTGTCATAGAAGTTGGAGTCAAAAGTGAATATTAATTACCAGAAGATCCAAAGCCAGAAGCTCCACGCTCACTATCCTCGAGTTCATCAGCCCAGACAGGAAGGAAGTTTGGTACTTGGACAATTATCATTTGAGCAACACGATCGCCAATTTTGTATTCTTTAAGGGCGTCATTTGCTAGATAATCTTTACCTTCCCAAAAAGTACGATTAAAACGTACTTGAATTTCTCCGCGATATCCTGGGTCAATAACTCCAACAGAATTAGCAAGAGAGAGATGAATTTTACTAATCGAACTTCTGGGGAAAATAAAGCCAGAGAAACCTACTGGGATTTCTACAGCTATTCCCGTTCCAAACCATAATTGAACATTATTCTGCTGAATAATATGTGATGCATAAAGATCCATTCCTGAATCAATATCGTGAGCCTTAGTTGGCAGCGTTGCATCTTCTATTAATTTTTTGAATCGGAGCTCATTAGTTCCAATGGCAAAAGCTCTCGGAATATTGAGAATTCTACAGATTCGATGAGCTAAGTCGACAGAAGGATTAGAAATAGATCCATCCTCTATTGCATATAAATGGCTTCTTGCGATATTGAGATCCTTCGCTAACTGAACAGCTGGGATCCTTTGACGCTTACGTTCAATATTGATTTGTTCCCCAAAGAAGGGCATTGGTTGATTCTCAGACATTTGATTTCTCTATTTTGGTGGATGAAGTCTGGCCACAAATCTAGTATGGCCGGATTGTTTTTCTCCGAGGACATACTTTCCATCTTTGCTAAGGAAGACTCGCTTTAATTTCATCGACAAGACCCATGGGAGATATTGGACATCGTCCCATGAGTCTGCGATGGTTTCGTTTGGAGTCTCATCTAGATGTGGTCGAACTTTAATTTCCTGGATGAGACGGGGCCATTCAATCATGATATTACAGCTTCATAGTTGCGTACGATGACACCAACTGGGAAGCGAGGAATACCATCATCCGTCAATTCCTGAAAGCGCACAGTGAGCATCTGTCCAACAAGATCTGGACCAATATTATAATATTCTTTCCGTTGGGAAAGAGTACCACATGGTCTAACATTAAATAGTTTATGATCTTTTGTTTGACACTCGAAAATAGCGCATCCAGCCTCTTTTCCTGTTCCCTGATTAACGTCTACGATTTCAAACTCATCATCTACAAAATGTTTGAGTTTTTGAAGATCAACAGACCGATGTCCTATTTTGTAGACACCGTGAGCATTTCGAATCATGATTCCTTCAAACCCTTGCTCGACATACTGTGCATGTAGATCTGTAATTTCATCTTCCCTAAGAATTTTCATCGTATCAACTAGATGAAAACCTGGATTATCCCACAGATTCCATTGTTTATCGTAAAAAAGATGAGCCACTCCCTGAGTACGTTGCTCGAAAGTTCCTTTTTCAGTTAGCATATCATAAACATGAAAGATCAGCTTATTAGATATGCCGGGTCTGAACTTTTTAATAGCTCGCATGGAGTCTTGGAATGTACCAATTTCTAATGGTAACATCAATTCTCCGTCAAGAATAACCCCTTTAGGAAGTTGACATGCTAAATGGGCAATGACTTCTGGAATATAAGGCTTTCCTTGTCGACTCCAACCATGAGATCCATTAAAAAGCATGCGCGTTCCATCCAATTTTGGTTGTACGTACACGCCTCCATCCCAATCGATATCGTGAGATCTTTTTGAATAAGTATGGGCAAGCATAGGCAATGGAAGCTTCTTCACCACATTATCGGGGTCGTTGTAACCCCCACTGATCTTTTTCTCAGCCTTTGCCATGATCTCAAACCTAGCCTGGTCTCGAGGATTCACCTCATTAGATTTACCAATGTTCTTTCCAACAACGATTTTAGGTGTAGAAATGAGCTTAGAAGATGGAGTTCCGTCTGCTTTCTTTTGCCACGAGTGACTAGTTATAGCGAAGTCAACTGTATTTGTAACAGCAAACCCCTGCCAGAATTTTTTAAAGCCCTTACTGGTTTTAGCTTCCAGAATGGCCGTTTCATAGTAAGGTGTCATATCAATTTTTATATAAATAGCAGGCCCCACAATTGAGGCCTGCTAGCATAGTTATGAGTTAGAAATCATCATCGTCATTCTTCCAGTCCTCGTAACTTAAACTGGTAGTTCCATTTTGACGATCTTCTAACCAATTTTGGAAATTTGCTATTTCAACTTTAACATCAATTGGCATATCTTTATCAGGATCTTTAAATGTATTCTCAGGACAATCTGGATCATTCTGATCAAACTCAGTTAGATCACTTGGAGCTTGAGTGACATCTTCAGCTGTAATAAGATCGACATGCGACAGAGTCTTAAGTCTTGATTCTACAACACTCATGACATTTGTAACCTGAAGACGATCAAAATCATTTAGATCAGTACCAAGAGATTCAGCTAACTCCATAAATCTAGCATTTAGAGTTACGGCATCATGAACCTCATAGTCGCTTTCAAAATAAGAACTTTCCAGCTCTTCCCAGGCGCCATCTACATCACGATTCATGATAGCATAAGGAAGATAATCACAAACTCGAATCTTTGAATCATCAGATTCTGGAAGGGCTACAACATTAGCTGGATCAACTAAACAAGCTAGAACTGTATCATTGTAACTTGCAAATCTACTAACGTAGTTAAAAGATCCAACATGAAGACCATAGGAACAGCTCACACTAATGTCAGGATCGCACTCACTTCTAGTTTTTACACAGGGAACACCAAGCCTGATATCCATAGTTTTGGTATGCTTGTCGGTGTAGGTCGTTGTAGGCTTATTTTGAGCCAATATGGGGATCTCGTGAAATAAGTCAGCAAGTGTACCTAAAGGAGTACCGATAATTTTCTCACCAGCAGCTATTATGTCATAATAGATAGACGAAGCATCTTGATCACTATCTCTTTCGCACTCAGTAACAATAAATTGAGAGGGATCTTCTCCCTGACGTATTAATGAAAGATATCTTTCACCAACAAGTGATGCTAAATCCAATTCTCTTGGAATTACAATTTTTGTAGTTACCGCTTTATAGAGCAGAGCGTATCCATTATCAGTGATGGTGACTCCATATTTTTTACAGAATGTGAAGAATCCATCCCGAGCATGATCAGACGTATTTAGCATTGCTCGATACCAAAATTTCCGAAGAGCTTCAATTGGCCATCCGTTATCCAAGTAATCAAACAATTGATCAGAAAGAGAGGCTGGAATTGGGATTGGAGTATCTTTGAAATAGATTTCTCCGTGATTTCCTTCAGTAATTTCTCCAGTGATAAGATACTTTTTGTGAGGATAAAGCATATTTTCCAATGTATCCAAGCTAG